>ERZ824598.2078-NODE-2078-length-22331-cov-3.481864_pt1 | contig 22331 bp, 24 predicted proteins | sample MGYA00519934_ERZ824598 | MGnify/ENA primary metagenome ERZ824598 (study PRJEB31778, sample SAMEA3449177) | human gut metagenome | biome: human gut; feature: human-associated habitat; material: faeces | place: United Kingdom | collected 2010/2012 ...
TGTTATTGTTAATAAAGTATGTTTTCCTTTATATGTAATTCCTTCTGCACTAAATTCTTCTCCATCAATATATTCTTCTACAATTGCTTTTTTTTCAAATGATACTTCTATTGCTTCTTTTATTGCTTCTTTTAATTTTTCAACATCATTTAAGTCTTCAATTTTAGTAATTGACCTACTTCCAGATCTATCTGTTGGTTTTACAATTATTGGTGCTTTCATTTCTTTTATTTTTGAAAAATCATTAACATCTGATATTTCAAAAAATTTAGGTACTGATACTCCATTTTTTTGAAATGCTTTTCTCATTTCATATTTATTTGTTGAAATTTTAGTACATTCTAAACTATTTCCAGCAAGTCCTAATTTTTCAGCCAAATAATTTACTGTTAATGTTGCCAAGTCTGATGCAACAGATGTAATTGCATCAGGCTTAATTTCTTTACATTTTTCTAATATTTTTTCTTTTTCTATTATACTAATTGGATAAAAATAGTCTGCAAATTCTGCTCCAACTGCTCCATCTGCCCAAGCGAAAACATGTGTCTCATATCCTAATTGTTTTGCTTTTTTTATTAATGGCATTTGAAAATTATTTGCCCCTATTATAACAATTTTTTTCATTAAAAAATCTCACCTTCTGTAATTATTTTTGATAAAATTCTTTTATTCTTTTTATTACTTCATCTTGTTCTTGCTTTGTTAGTCCATAATACATTGGAAGTCTAATTAATTTTTCACTTTCTATCGTAGTAAATTTATCTTTTCCATTAAATCTTCCAAATCTCTTTCCTGCTGGAGAATCATGTAATGGTATATAATGGAATACTGCTTGTATACCATTGTCTTTCAAATATTTTATTAGGCTTGTTCTTTCATCTAAACTTCTTGCTTTTATATAAAACATGTGTGCATTATGTGTACTATATTCTGGAACTGTTTGTATTTTTATTAATCCTTTTTGTTCTAATTCTTCTAAATTATTTTTATAATAATTCCATGAACTTAATCTTGCATTATTAATTTCTTCTGCTTTATCTAATTGTGGATATAAGTATGCACAATTTAGCTCACTTGGTAAATATGATGAACCATAATCTACCCATGTATATTTGTCAATTTCACCTCTAAAGAATTTATTTCTATTTGTTCCTTTTTCTCTTATTATCTCTGCTCTTTCAATTAAATCAGGATCATTTATTACTACTGCTCCACCTTCGCCCATACTATAATTTTTTGTTTCATGGAAACTATAACAACCAATATCTCCAATTGTTCCAAGGTATTTGTCTTTATATTTTGCCATAAATCCTTGTGCTGCATCTTCTACAACTTTTAAATTATGTTCTTTAGCTATTTTCATTACTTTATCCATATCTGGTGAGATTCCTGCATAATGAACAACAGCAATTGCTTTTGTTTTATCTGTTATTGCTTCTTTTATTTTTTCTTCATCTATATTCATTGTATTAGGATTTACATCTACAAAAACAACTTTTGCTCCTACCATTACAAATGCATCAGCAGTTGATACAAATGTATATGATGGCATTATTACTTCATCACCTGGTTTTAAATCTAATAATATTGCTGCCATTTCTAATGCTGATGTACAAGATGTTGTCATTAATACTTTATGAGCATTAAATTTTTTTTCCATCCATTCACTACATTTTTTAGTAAATGCTCCATCACCACAAATTTTTCTACTCTCTGCAGCTTCTTTTATACAATCTATTGATTCTTTCATATAAATTGGTACATTAAACCCTATCATTTTTATCCTCTTCTTTCTATTTAACTTTATAAGCTGGTATTACATATGCAAATAATGCTCTAAATGATATTGCAATAATTAGAGTAATTATAAGTATAATAATAATATTTCTTATCTTTTTTGATTTTATAATTTTATCTAAAATTGTTTGAATTCCATTAACTACAAAATATGTAAAAGGAATTATAATTCCCATTATATATCTTCCCTGTGCCTGAAAATCACTAGTATATGAATAAATTATACTTAAAGCTATTGGAATTATTATTGAAAGTACAAATATATAATTTAAAAAATACTTATTTTTTTCATTTTTATTGAATTTAAATAATTGTTTAAAATTTAATAAACAACCCAGTCCTCCAATTAGCCATATTATAAAATAACAATAATAAATTTTTTGAGACATAACAATTGTATGATATCCAAATATTCCTACAAAACTTAATGCTGTAGTTAACAACCATCTTTCTCCAAACAGCATATCTAACAAGTTTTCTCCTCTTTTTTGTACTGTAAGTCTTATTGATGGTTTAAATTGATCTAATGCATATTTGTCTCCACATTCGTTTTGAGCATTTATTCCTAAAAAGTCTCCATTATATAATATTGCATTTCTAATAAACCACCATCCCGCAACTGCAAATGCAACAAATCCTACTATTAAAACTTTTTTTCCAATATCTTTAATATCCATTTTATCTGAAATTACAGATACCAAACATAATATTATACTACATAATATATATCCATATGCATTATAATAAGTCAATGCACAAAATCCTATTGCTAATCCAAGTAAAATGCAATGTTTTGTTTTCCAGTTACTTTCTAATCCTAGAATCCACAAATATATTATCATTGTTGTTGCTAATACTGCTGTTGAATCATTATTTATGTATGATGCTAAAAACGCCGTTAAAGGTTGAAATGCAATAAATGTAATAAATAAATATTTATAAATTCCTTTATTTTTAAACAATTTATCTGCTATTTTTATTACTAAATAAATTGATAATGTCATACTTAATGTGCTTACAAGTCTCGCCGAAACTACTAATGCAAATTCATTTTTAGTAAATATTGAAGCAATTTTCATAAATCCTGCTCCAATTGTATATGTAAAAATTGGTTGAAAAGCATAAGATATTCCCCAGTTTGGATTTCTTATCGATTCTTCTTCTCCTCGTGGTAACTTGTTATTTTCATATATATATTTACATATATCCCATTTCATTCCTTCATCTGGACATGTATTATATGGTTGAGATATTGTCCAAATAAAATAATAACAAAATAGACATACTAAAAATATAAATAATATTATTGATTTATGTTTTCTACATTTTTCAAAAAAAATATTACTATTAACCCTATATTTTTTTATTTCATTGGTCATCATCTTCTTTTTCCCCTTTTTCAACTTTATCAATAATATATGGAGGTCTCATTCTTGCAGCATCATATGTTCTCCATAAATATTCACCAATAATTCCAATTGAAAGCATTATTACTCCAAATCCCATAAGCATTATCATTATAAGTGAAGTATATCCTTCAACATCTATTTTTCCAGTTATTTTTTTGCAAATAATAACAATTAATAGAATTAATGATAATAACGATGTTAAAAAACCTGTTGTTGTTATTAATTTTACTGGGAAATATGAAAAACTTAATAATGAATCATACACTAATTTTATTTTTTTAGATAATGTCCATCTTGATTTTCCAATTTCTCTCTTTTTTCTTACATATGGAACTGTTGTTGTTTCAAATCCAGCCCATAATATTTGACTCATTAATGAGGTGTTTTTCTCTTGCATTTTTACCAATAAATCTATAACTTGTCTATCTATTAAGAATGAATCAAATCCTCCTTTAGGCATATTATGTAATGCTAATTTTCTCATTAAAAAAGCATATAAATTTGAAAACATTTTTTGTGTAATTGGTTCTTCCCTATCAGACCTTGTTGCTAACACAACTTTATATCCTTCATCATATTTTTTTATCATATCTAATATCATTTCAGATGGTTCTTGTAAATCTGCTGCTTTTCTTACTGCACAATCTCCTGTACACTGTGACAATCCGGCTAATATTGCAGAATGTTCTCCGAAATTTCTTGATAATTTTATTGTTTTTATATTTGAATCTATTTTGGCTAATTCTTTCATTACAGAATATGAGTCATCTTTTGATCCATCATCTACAAATATTAATTCATATTCTCTATCTAATTTTGATAGTACTTTTTCTTTCAAATCTGCATATAGTGGTAACAAATTATCATGATTATAATATACTGGTATTACTATTGATATTTTTTTCATTTTTGTTTTTCTTCCTTCCCCTTTTTCGTAAACATTCTACCACAAGATTATAATAAAATCAATCATTTATTTATTAAGATTATCTTTAACATTTTCTAAGTTTTCATCTAATTTTGATGTGCAATATGGACATCTATCTGCCTTAATATTTATTTTGTTATAACAATGTGGACAAATTTTGGTTGTTTCTTCTTTTGGTTCTTCTGCTCTTTCTCCTATTTTTGCTATTTTATTCATAACTTTTACTAACATAAATATTACAAATGCCATTATTAAAAAGTTTATTATGTCTGTTAAAAATGCACCATATGTTAATTTTAATTTTCCAACTTCTAATACCCATTCTGAAAAGTTTACTCCTCCAAAACAACCTAATATCGGAGATATTATATTATTAGTAAATGATGTTACAACACTTTGAAATGCACTTCCTATTAATACTCCAACTGCTAAATCTAATACATTACCTCTTAGGGCAAATTCTTTGAATTCTTTTAAAAATTTTCCTTGTTTTTTTTTGGCTTTTTCTATTGCTTCTTTTGCTTCTTTTATTTTATCATCATTCTTCATTTTATTTTCCTCTTTCTTTTAAAAAATATTAAATTTTTATATATTATTTTTTATTTGCAATTATTATATTACATTTTTGTTTACATATCAATATAAAAGTGGTATTATATTTTCAAAGGAGATTTTTATATGATAGATTTACATATGCATACAACTTATTCAGATGGAACTGAAAGTTGTAGTACAGTTTTAAAAAAATGCAAAGAAAAAAATTTAGATTTTATTTCAATAACAGATCATAATACTGCTTTGGTTTATGAAGAATTGGAAGATAAAAATATTTCTTCACTTTTTAATGGTCATATTATTCCAGGAATAGAGCTTAATACAAAAGCTTTAAATATTCCTATCGAAATTTTAGGTTATGGTATTGATTATAAAAAAATGAATCAACTTGTAAAAAATGTATACATCCCTGCTGAAGAAAGAAATAAAATTGAAGTAAAAAGACTATATGATAAATGTATTAATGCTGGAATTATTTTAGATAAGAATTGTTTAGAAAACTACTCACCAGACATGTTTGCCTCAACATTTTTTCATAAAGAAATAACAAAACATGAGGAAAATAAAAAAATATTATCAGAAGAAGCTTGGAATTCTAGTAAAATATTTTATAGACAATATATGTCTGATCCAAAGACAAAATTATATGTTGAAATGGACGATTTTGTTCCAGACTTTGAAACAGCTAGTAATTTAGTTAGAATGGCTGGTGGTTTAGTTTTTATTCCTCATATATATGAATACAAAAAAAATTCTGAACCTATATTAGAACATATTTTACAAAATTATAAAATTGACGGAATTGAATGTTATTACACAACATTCACAGAAGATCAACATGAAAGATTATTAAATATTTGTAAAGAACATAATTTATTCATTTCTGGAGGAAGTGATTTCCATGGTACAATAAAACCTGATGTAGACATAGGCTGCGGCTATGGAAATATGCAAATTCCTAATGAAATATTAGATTCTTGGAAAAATAAAGTTAAATTTTTTAAATAAAATTTGACACTTATAATTTTTTGTTATATAATTAATATATTAATCTGTTGTTTTTACTGTTTCAGAGTCGAAATAGTAAAACACTCAAAAAATTGGAGGTATGGCATTATGACTACTCGTTGGATCGCAGTTACCGGATTAGACGGAAGTGGAAAAACCACTTTGGTTGACAATCTCGTTAAATTCCTTGAAGATAAGGGATTTAAAGTTTACCGGGACCGTTTCCCCCACGATAAGTATTTGACCAAAACTCTCTTGAATGAGAGCAAGGACGCTTATACTGATCGTCTGCTCTTTGCACTGGACAATCGCATTGCGGGTACTCACCTGCGTGACATCATTGAGAATGGCGAATATGATTTCGTTGTCACGCAGCGTTGTTTCCTGGACAGTTTTGTCCATGGTGCAGTTCAGGGCTATTCCTATTCTTGGGTGTCTGAGCTCAATCACATCAGTGATTTGCCCAAGTGTGACCTTATGGTTCACATGGTTGCAGAAGCTCGTACTGCATATGCACGCATTTGCAATGACCCTGATGCTGACAAGTTTGAGTATCCTGAATACATTGGAAAGCAGGAACAGGAAACTCGTCGTGCATATGCTGAAGTCGAAGCCCGGAATAATCCCGCTCTTACTCACTTCAACAAAAGCAAAAACATCTATATGGACACTACTCAGATGTCCACAGACGAGGTGTTTGAGGCGGTAAGCATTAAGCTCGAAAAACTGCTTAACCTCTAACCAATAAAGACCAAGTAACGTGTACGCTACTTGGTCTTTATTTTATTATATTAACTTTATTCATGTCTTCTATCTATTGCATAACTACTTCCAATAATAGATTTTGCAACATGTTTTACCTGTGCCCCAACTTCACCAATTTCCAATATATTAGCAAATCTATCTTTATCTGCAATTACTGCACCAATTGATATAGAGGTTAATGCAAATTGTTCCATTATTCCTTTTCTATTAGCTACTTCAATATATCCTTTTTCAATATCTTCTTCAGTAAAAAATCTGTTTACTCCACTATCAAAATTAGCAATTATTGATTGACAAATATTATCAACTTCTAATGTTGGTACAAGTGCAATAAAGTCATCTCCACCAATATGACCAATAAAATAATTTTCATTAAACTGTTCATGAATACATTTTAAAATTACATTTGCTGTATATTCTATTATTTGATCTCCTTTTAAAAAACCATAAACATCATTATAAGCTTTAAAATTATCTAAGTCTAAATATAATACTGAAAATGCTTCTTTATTAGAAATCCTTTTTTTCAATTCTGCATGAATTGGAACATTTCCAGGCAATCCTGTTAATGGACTTACTCTTCTATTCATATTTAATAACCTATCTAAATTTTTTATTGTATAATACAAATATTCAGTATCTACTGGTTTTTTTATATAATATTCAACAGATTCTTCTAATACACTCAACTTATGGTACCTATCTGTATTTGATGACACTACAATAATTGGGGTAATTTGATTATCTTTATCTGTTCTAATTTGTTTACACAAATCAACAATATCTCTATCAATTGAATCTTCATTTATTATTATCAAAAAAGGTATATTTTTTAGTGTTATATCTATTTGTTCTGTTTTTACTCCTATAAATTTAAATTCTTTATCATTTTTAAATAATTCTTTAAATATTGGAATAGATGATTCATCATCATCTATTACATATATTTCTTGTGCCATATTTTTCCTCATTTCTTAATTTTAATCTAGTGGTAAAGGTCTCTGTTTTTTTGAATATCCAGTTAAATTTCCATTTGATGCTTCTATTACAATTCTATTTGATGAATTGTTTTGCAATTTTATTTCAGTTGAATATGTTTTATTATTAACATCTGTATTGATCTTTTCTTCTCCCTCTAATGTTATCTTTACATTTTTCAACATATTTTCATCTGAAATATTTATTACATAATAATATTCATTGTCTTTCAATTCTAGTGAAACTTTTATCTCTGGTATTGTTGCTGCTATTACAACTTGTGTTTTTTCTGTTTTTATATTTTTTTCATCTACAACAACTACTTTTAATGTATGTTTTCCTTTTGGAGCAGATATTGTGCCTGCATATTCTGTTGAACTTACATTAATATCTTTTTCATCTCCATCATCCCATTTATATGTTATATTTTTTATTTTTTCTTCAGATTTTACGGATAATTTAACTCCATTATCAACATTCTCTAACTTTATCTCTGCTAATGTTCCAACAGTATATTCATGTTCATATTCTACAATGTGATCGTTTTCATCAATTGCTTTTACAACAATCTTATTTTTTCCACCATCTAATTTTACAGTAGTATTTATTATTTTTTCATCATTTCCATTTATCAATTTTTCTTCTTGTTCATTTAATATATATGATACTTGTTTTATTCCCTTTACATGTTTTACTTGAATATCAACAGAACTGTTATATTCATCAAAGCTAAAATCAATTGTTGGTCTTGCTGATTCTTCAACAACTTGATTTATTTTTTCTTTTGCAAAAATACTTCCAACAATAAAACATGATCCTAATAATATTAGACTTATCGAAAAAAATATTACTATCTTTTTTATTTCTATTGCAGAACTTTCTTTGGTTGCTTTACTTTTTGTTTCATTATATTTTCCATAACTATTTTTATTTGATTTAAATTTTTCATCACCTGTATCTAATATTTGATTCATATTTTCACCTCTAAATTTTCTTTACAATTTGAATTATACCATATTGAATTTTAGTTGTAAATAGTATGTATTAATAAAATTTTTCTATTATTTTGTCAGCAAAAAAGCTCTACCAACTATGATAGAGCTTTTTATTTATTTTAACATTGGATCAATTTCATTTTTTATATTTTCTTTCATTATGTCACAACTATGATCAAATTTTGCTTGGTCTTCTTTGCTAAGTTTTAATTTCAATATTTCTTTTACACCATTTTTATTTATTATTGCTGGAACTCCTATATATAAGCCTTCTTGTTCATATTCTCCATTTTGATATGTTGAAACTGTTAATATTGCATTTTCATCATTTAAAACTGCTTTTACTAATCTATTTAACGCCATACCTATTCCATAATATGTTGCTCTCTTTTTATCAATTATTTCATATGCTGCTTTCCATACTCCATCATGGATTTTCTTTAAATCTTCCATTGGATAATTATTATCTTCCATAATATCAACCATTTTTTTACATCCAACATAGCAATGTTCCCATGGCACGAATGATGAATCCCCATGTTCTCCTAATATATATGCATGTACATTTTTACTTGAAACATCTAAGTATTCTGCAATTAAATATCTTAAACGTGCTGTATCTAATACTGTTCCAGATCCTATTACCTTTGATGTTGGTAGTCCTGACACTTTTGAAACAACATATGACATTAAATCTACAGGATTACTTGCAATTATAAATACTCCGTTAAATCCACTTGCCATTACTTGTTCTGTTATTTCTTTCACTATTTTTGTGTTTGCTACTGCTAATTCTAATCTAGATTGTCCTGGTTTTTGTGGTAATCCAGCTGTTATAACAACTACATTAGCATCTTTACATTCTGAATAATCCCCTGCTTTTATTGTCATTTTTTGTGGGGCATATGGTAATCCATGTGATAAATCCATTTCCTCACCTTTTGCTTTATCTTTTAATACATCTATTAGTACAAGTTCATCTATTCCTCCTTGATTTAGCATTGCATATGCCATGCTCATTCCAACAAAACCTGTTCCTACTAATACTACTTTTTTATTTGTATCCATAAAAATCACATTCCTTTCCCACTTGTTTTTAAACATTATAATTATAGCACATATCACTAATTTTTAAACTATTTTTTTATTAAATTCTTTTAATTTTTCTTCAACTTCACTTGTAGTTCCTAACTTTAATATTTCTTCTGCTAATTTTTCACATTCTTTTTTATCTAACATATTAATAATTTTTCTTGAATTTAATATTTTATTAGGATTCATTGAAAATTCGTCTAATCCTAGACCAACTAATAATGGTATTAATAATTCATCCCCAGCTGCTTCTCCACACATCCCACAAAATATTCCAGCCTTATGCGCACCATCTATTGATGATTTTATTAATTTTATAACTGCTGGATGATATTTTGAATATAAATTTGATATTTTTTCATTTCCTCTTTCTACTGCTACTGTATATTGAATTAAGTCATTTGTTCCTATGCTAAAAAAATCACATTCTTTTGCAATTTCTTCAGCAATAATTGCTACAGATGGTATTTCTACCATTATTCCTATTTTTATATCTTTTTTATATTCTTTTCCTTCATTATCTAATTCTTTCTTACATTCTTCTACAACTACTTTTGCTTTTCTCAATTCTTCTATTGAAGAAATCATTGGGAACATTATTGCAATATTTCCATATGCACTTGCTCTTAATAATGCTCTTATTTGTGGTTTAAATATTTGAGAATTATCTAAGCATAATCTAATTGCTCTATACCCTAAAAATGGATTTGCTTCTTTTTCCATTTTTAAATATTTAATTTCTTTATCTCCTCCAACATCTAATGTTCTTATTATTACTTGTTTTCCTTGCATCTTTTCAGCGACTTCTTTATATGAATTAAATTGTTCTTCTTCTGTTGGCATTTTTTCACTATCCATATATAAAAATTCACTTCTTAATAATCCAATTCCTTCTGCTGTATTTTTTAAGACTAATTCAACATCTGCTGGTGTTCCTATATTTGATACAAGTTCAACTTTAAATCCGTCTTTTGTTTTACTTTCTGAATTTCTATATTTTTCTAATTCAACTTTATTTTCAATAAAATTCTTTTGAATTTTTATTAAATTTTGTTGTTGTTCTTCTGTTGGATTTTCAAAAATTTCTCCATTTTCTCCATTTATAGCTACATATTCTCCATTTTTTAATATCATTGTCGCATTTTCTACTTTTGTTACTGCTGGAAGTAAATGTGTTCTTGCCATAATTGATGTATGAGAATTTTCTCCACCAACTTCTGTAATTATTCCTGATATATTTTTAAAATCTAATTTTGCTGTATCTGATGTTGTCAATTCTTTTGCAACTATTATAGTATTAGGTTTTAATTTACTTAAATCTATTTTTTCTTCATTATATAATTTTCCTATTATTCTATCTTTTATATCTGCAATATCTCTAGCTCTTCCAGCCATATATTCATCATCCATATTTTCAAATATTTGTATTACAGAATTAAATCCTGTTTCTGTAGCATATTCTGCATTTACTTTTGAACTTTTAATTTGACTTTCTGTTTCTGCAGTTAATGATGGATCTTGCATAATCATTAAATATGCTGTCATAATTTCTTTTTCTGTTCCTGTTGCCTTTTCTAAAATTTTACTAGTTTCATCTATTACCTCTTGTAGAGCTTTATGAAATCTTTCTAATTCTTCATCTGAATCTTCTACAATATTTTTTTCTATTTTTCTTATTTCATTTTTTAAAATAACAATGTTTCCAAATCCAATACCTGTTGAAACTCCTTTTCCTTTTATCATTTTTATCACATTCCTTTCACATAAAATAAAAATCAATTTATTTACAGTTTAAATGCCTATAATATAAAATTATAGGCATTTTTTTATGATTTTTATTCTCCAAAATTATTCTCAAATGCTTTTAGAAGCTCTTTCATTGCAGATTCTTCATCTGCTCCATCACATTGAATTTCAATTTCTGTACTTGATTTAATTCCAGCTGCCATAATATTTAAAATTGATTTTGCATTAATTGTTTTTCCATCTACAATTAAGTTTATTGTACTTTGATATTTTGATGCGATTTTTACTATTTCTGATGCAGGTCTTGCATGTAAACCTGTTTCATTTTTTAATGTAATTTTCTCTGTTTTCATATTCTACATCCTTTCACTATTTTTTATCATATTCTGGTAAATTTTTCTTTAGTTTTGCCATAATTAATGTTGAAACTATTGTTCCTACAGCAATTGCTAATAAATATAATAGTGGATGTCCTATTGTTGCTATAACAAATATTCCTCCATGTGGTGCCATCAATGTACAATTAAATATCATTGATAATGCTCCTGTTACTGCTGAACCAACAACAAATGCTGGTAATGTTCTTAATGGGTCTGCAGATGCAAATGGTATCGCACCTTCTGATATAAATGAAAGTCCCATTATATAATTAACATATGCTGCTTGTTTATCTTTTTTAGGTACTTTTCTTGGAAATGCTGTTGCTAAAAATGCTATCGCTAATGGTGGCACCATTCCTCCTGCCATTACAGCTGCCATTATTTCATATTGTCCTGATGCTAACATTCCTGTTCCAAATGTATATGCTGCTTTATTTATTGGTCCTCCCAAATCTATTGCCATCATTCCACCTAAGATTGCTCCTAAAACAACTTTATTTGCTGTTCCCATTGATGACAAATAATTATTTATTGCTGTATTAATTGCTCCAACATATGGGTTAATTAATAACATAAATGCTCCCATAAGTAAAATTCCAAATACTGGATATAATAATATTGTTTTTATTCCCTCTATACTGTCTGGTAAATAACTGCAGATTTTCTTTAACAATATTACAATATATCCACCAACAAAACCTGCTATTAAAGCTCCTAAAAATCCTGAACTTACAAGTACAACTGAACTATCTGTTAATGATGCAAATGTTGTTCCTTGAACTGCTAAAATTCCTCCAACAAATCCAACTGCTAAACCTGGTCTATCTGCAATACTCATTGCTATATATCCAGCCAATACATATAGCATTACATTAAATGCTGCTCCTCCAACTGTTTTAAAGAATGCAGCTATTGGCGTATTCATACCAAAATTAGATGGATTTATTGAATAATCATCTAATAAAAATGCTATTGCTATTAAAATTCCACCACCAACAACAAATGGTAACATATGTGTTACACCATTCATTAAATGTTTGTATATTTTTGTTCCAACTCCTTCTTTTTCATCAGAATCATTATTTTGAGATTTGTTGCTTGAATGATATGTTTTTGCTTCGCTTGATAATACATGTTCTATTAATTCTTGTGGTCTATTAATTCCATCTGCAACTTTTGCTTTTATTAATTTTTTACCATCAAATCTTGACAAATCAATTTTTGTATCTGCTGCAATTATTACTGCTTTTGCATTTCTTATTTCTTCTTTTGTAAATTTATTTTTTACACCTGAAGAACCATGTGTTTCTACTTTTACTTTATGTCCTAATTGTTCTCCCATTTTTTCTAATGCTTCTGCTGCCATATATGTATGAGCAATACCTGTAGGACATGATGTAATTGCTAATATTTCATATTCATCATTTTTCTTTGTTTGTGATAATTTTGCATTTTCTGCAATATCTATACATCTTAAAAATTCTTCTGGAGTTTTTGCTTCCATTAGAGATTTTCTAAATTCTGTATCCATCAATAATGTTGATAATCTACTTAATACATCTAAATGTACATTATCTTTTGTATTTGGAGCAGCAATTAAAAATAATAATTTTGCTGGTTGCCCATCTAATGAATCAAATTCTACTCCATCATTTATTACCATTGCTGATAATCCTGGTTTTGAAACTGCATCTGTTTTTCCATGAGGTATTGCAATTCCTTCTCCAATTCCTGTTGACCCTTCTTCTTCTCTTTTTAATACAACTTGTCTGTATTTTTCTTTGTCTGTTATATTACCATTTTGTGCCATTAAATCTATTAATTTATTAATAGCATCTTCTTTGTTACTTGCTACACCATTTATTTTTATGGCATTTTTGCTAAGTAAATCTGTAATTTTCATAACATTCATCCTTTCTTTTGTTTTTTCTATTATTTTTGCTTTAAGTTAAAATATTATTTCTATATAACTTAAAGAATATTATAAACTATTGTATTTCTTCTACTATTACTTGTGAAAGTAATTTTTCAACTTCTTCTTTTGTTGCCAGTTCTTGCGAAAATGCACTTGCACTTCCTGTTGCAATCCCCATTCCTAATGCTTTTCCAAAATCATGTGTTTTTAAATATCCATCTATAAAACCTGCCACCATTGAATCTCCAGCTCCAACAGTGTTTTTTACTTGTCCATTTGGAGTATTGGCATAATATTTTTTATTTGATGATGTTATTAATATTGCTCCTTCACCTCCAAGAGATATTAATACATTTTGAGCTCCCTTTTCTTGTAGCTTTATTGCATATTTTATTATTTCTTCTTTATTTTTCATTTTTGTATTAAATGTTTCTTCTAATTCTTCTTTGTTTGGCTTTATAAAAAACGGATTATATTTTAAACAATTAGTCAATAATTTTTGTGATGAATCTACTACAAATTTTACATTGTTTTTATTTAATATTTTACAAATTTCTTCATATATGTTTTCATTTATATTTTTTGGAACATTTCCAGAGATTATTACAATATCTTTTTCAGTTATTTTTTTTATTTTTTCTAACAATTTCTTTATATCTTCTTCATTAATTTCTGGTCCATTTCCATTTAATGCAGTTTCACTTTCTTGTTCTAATGTTTCTTTATTTAATGAACTAATTTTTACATTTATTCTTGTGAAACCTTTTTTTACTCTAATAAAATCAGTAGATATATTATATTTTTGCATTTGTCTTTCTAATTCATTTCCAGTAAAACCTGCTATAAATGAAAGTGCTGTGTTATTATTTCCAAGTCTCTTTAAAACTATTGACACATTTAATCCTTTTCCACCTACTAGAATTTTTTCTGTTTTTGTTCTATTAATTTTTTGTGTTTTAAATTCTTCTACTTCTGTTATATAATCTAATGCTGGATTAAAAGTTATGGTATAAATCATTTTACTCACATCCTTTCATCTTTAGTCATTTTCAACATGATAATATCACAATACATTTTTTTTTACAATAGTTTTTATCTAATTTTATATACAAAAAAGAATCACAATATTTCATTATAATTGTGATTCCGACTTTTTTATTCATTAAATGGTATAAATTTATTTACTATGCTTCCTGCTGATACAGTTCCTATATTTGCATCATCTGTTCTAAACATTGAATATGATGAATTTATTTTATTGTCAACCAATTCTTCTACTTCATCTTTTGTTGATTGTTCTGCAAAAACTAATTCACTAACTAATATTTGTTTTGCATTATACAACATCTTTTTTTCACCTGTTGATAATCCTTTTTCTTTTTGTTTAAAACTTAAATTTCTAACAACATCTGCTATTTCATAAATGTTTCCACTCTTCATCTTGTCCATATTTTCTCTATAACGTTTATTCCAGTTTTTTTCCATTTCGGTTTCATCTTGTTCTAAAACTGATATAACTTTTTGAGCTTCTTCTTTATTTATTACACTTCTTATACCATGTTCTTCTGCAGTTGCAGTTGGGATCATTACTTTTACTTCTCCAGGCATTTCTAATATATAATATGATTGCTTTTCCTCCATTACTTCTCTCTCTTCTATTGCTACAATTCTTCCAGCTCCATGCATTGGGTATACAACTTCGTCTCCTACATTATACATGTCATTATCTCCTCTCAGTAAATTTTTTTGGCATATTTCAATCATAAATTTATTTTTTTGATTTTTTTAACCTTCTTTATTATACCATAAAAAATGGCAAAAGTCAAAACATTTGCCATTTTTTATTATTTTTTATTTTTATTTGTTTGTTGAACCAAATCCTCCTGTTCTATCTCCTTTTGCATTATCATTATCAACTGTTAGGTATGGTGTAAAAATTGCTTGTCCTATTCTATCACCTTTTTTTATTTCAACATCTTCATCTTTTATATTAAAAAATGCAAACATTATATGTCCATCATTATCTTCATTTCCATAATAATCTTTATCCACAATCCCTAAACTATTTGCTAATATTAATCCTTTTTTTCCTGGATTAGAACTTCTATTTACTAACATTAGATATTCATCATCTTTCATATATGCTTTAATTCCTGTCTTTACTAATGTTGGTTTTATTCCTTTTTTAAAACTTGGTATTATAACATCTTCTGCTGCTTCAACATCATATCCAGCAGAATATTTAGTTTTCCTTTCTGGTAAATTTATGTTTTTATCTTCAAATCCTTTAGCTATTTCAAAACCTCTATTTTTTTCCATTGTATTTTCCTTCCATAATTTATTTTCCATTTACATTGATCATTCCTGTACTACTTGCTTTTATTTTGTATTGTCCTGCATTTGAAAAGCTTAATAGTGAACCTTTTAATGTTTGTGCTTGTGTTTCATTTGTATTTTTTACATTTACAACTATTCTATCCCCTTCTTTTAATGAAATTTTTCCTGAAGATTTATCTGTTGAATATCCAACCCCTAATTGTTCTTGAATTTGTGTTGTATATTCTGAATAATAAACATTTTCACCTATTTTTTTATAATTAGCTTGTGTAGTTTTCTTTCCAGGGTTTTCGTCTAAATGTTGTATTTCCATTTCAATATCATATGTATTTCCTGTTGCAGCTAATGAATTTTCTAATTCTTGATATTTAGATGTTGTTAAAACTCCTGTATTTTGCACATCTGTTACAAATTGTTCAACTATTAATTCCACATTTTCTTGTACAACATTATCATTTCTTTCTGTTAAAGCAACTAATGGTGCTACAAATAATAATGTTGCTGCTAAACATATTGCAATTACATTTGTTGCTGTATTTTGCATAAATATCACATCCTTTCTTATTTATATTAAACTCTATTTTTTCATATTTGTCAATTTATTCATCATATATCTTTATTATTTCACTAATTCCACTTGAAAATTTTTCTAACATAACTGTTTTTATTGATGTGCTTTTATCTTTTATGTACTCATCTATTATTTCTTTTATCTTTTTCATATTTTCTTTTTCTGATATTAATTTTTCTTTATAAATCTTTGCTCTTTTTATTAATTTGTCTCTTATAATTATTAAATCCTCATTGCTAGAATATAATAATCTTTGAAATATTATTCTTGGTTCTTGATATTTAAATATTGGAACATTCATACATTCTTTATCAAATCTTTCATAAAAACTTTCCATTTTCATTGGTATACATTTCATAATTTCTTCTGCTATTTGTTTATATTTTTTTTCTTTTATTTTTTCATTTAATGTATAAAAAACATTTAACATATCTTTGACATCTTTAAAATCTTTATTTATTCCTATTTTATCTAATTCTTCTTCAATATTTTCACAATAATTTGATTTTTGTACTGCTAATTCCATACCATTTTTAAAAATCTTTTTCAATGTTTCTATTTCATATGGAATTAATCCTTTATTAGAAAAATAACTGAAATATGTATAAATTTTCACTAAATCAACTAAGTTAATCTCTCCTTCATTTATTTCTTTAATAATTTCATTTATAACTTTTAAAAATTCTTCATCAGGTATTTTCCAATATTCTTCAGTAAGTAATCTTCTATATGCTGGAATAGTTTTACTTTCTCCTGAATTTTGTATTTCATCCATATCTTTTTTAAATAATTTCATATCAAATATTCTAGTTCTTACATAGTATTCTATAAATTTAAAAAATCTATAATCTGTTTTAAAGTTATAATAATAATTATTGTCAAATTCCTTTATATAAAATTGTTTATTATCCATAAGTACTCTTGAAGATACTAATATTGATTTATATTCTTCATTATTTTTTATCTCTAAAAATTTGTCTTTTGTTACTTTTCCTGATTTTATTTCAAAAGAAACAGCTATTGTGAATATTAACATTGTTTGAACTATTTTATTACTTATATTTGGATACTTTTGAGTTACAATTTGATATATTTTTTGAAAATCTTTTAATGAATGTTTTAATATCCTTAGGTTTCTTGTTCCACTCTTATTAAATGTTGAAATTATTAGATTCGTATTTTCCCTTAAAAATCTTACCAAATCTCTATCATCTTCATATCTTATTAATATTCCATTTACGATATAATCAAACTTTGGAACATATTCAAATGTCTCACCTATTAATTTCTCTTTTATTCTTTCATATTCATTAGCCTTATCAAATACACTTTCTATTTGATCCTTTATTTTTTCGACCATTGGCTTGTCTGAATTTTGTAACTCGCCTTCTTTATCTAATATATATGTTGCTATAAAAGTTTTCATTTCAAGATTACTACTTTTTATTTTGGTTGATAATTCTTTTTCGTTACATATTATTATTGTTTTTATATGATCATGTTCAACAAAATTATTAATATAACCTAATATATCTATAACATCTACATTTGCTCTTTCTAAATCATCAAAACATAATATTTTATCATCTGTCGAAAAGAATTCTTCGTAATCTATTTTTCCATCATTATTAGATATTCCAAATAAATTTGCCATATCTAATCCTGATTTTGCATATTCTGGAATTACCGCTTCTTCATGTTGATTCATATATTTTTTTAAATTTTTATCCATTAACTGTGTAGTTTCTATAAAGATTTTTTTACTTATTTCTTCAAGATTTGAAATTCCATATAAAGACATATATATTGTTTTATATTGTTTTCCATTAAATTTCATAGAATCAATTTTTTTTCTAATTTTATTATTCCAAAAATATGTTTTTCCAGATCCCCATTCACCATTTATCATTATTGCATAATCTGTATAATCTGTTCTTATGTAATCTAATATACTTTCAACTAAGTCTTCCATGACTTTTTCCTTTCTATTTAATCTTTTGCAAGAGTTAGTACCCCTATATTTTCTTTTTTTATTCCACTCTTTAATAAGAGCTTTGCACATTCATTTAATGTACTTCCTGTTGTGTAGATATCATCTATTATAAGAATTTTTTTGTTTTTAACTTTTTCTATATCTTTTATTTTAAATGCTCTTTTTATATTTTTTTCTCTTTCTCTTTTACTCAGTGTGCTTTGTGGTACAATGTTTTTGTTTTTATATAATACTTTATTTTCTATTTTTATTTGTAAAATATTTGAAATTATTTTGGCTATTAACAAACTTTGATTATAGCCTCTTTGTAGACTTCTCTTCCAACTCAATGGCACCACAATAATTATATCATATTTTTTTAATTTTTCCAAATATTTTTTATTATTTTGTAAAAAATATTCAATTGTTTTGTATATATATGGTTTTCTTTGAAATTTTATTTGTAAAATTAAGTTTCTTATTAAATTTTTGTATTGAAATAAATAATATTGTTCTGAAAAATTTTGTTTTTTTGAATAAATTGTGATAAATTTAAATTCTCTTTGTATTTTTTTTCTACATTCAAAACAAAGTGAATTTCTGCTTTCTTTTTCACATATTCCACACATTTGTGGATAAAAAATGTCTAATATTTTTTGAATTTTCTTATTATTAATAATATCTTTGTTTCATCTCTCCTCTATAAAATAATAAAAAGAGCTTATTCTTAATAAGCCCCTCTCTTTTTTTATACTTCCATGATTATTGGTAAAATCATTGGAACGTAATTATTTGTTTCTTAAAATCGTTTATATTTAGTGTATTTGCTTGTTTTGCCTGTTTTTTGGCAAAACATAAAAACCTTTTCAAACCTATAAAAACTTAATAGGTTATCAACTTGTTATCAACAATTCCATTTTATTATACAATATTTTTTTTATAATATCAAGACTTATAATTAAATCCATCTTTAATTCCGTTTATGTATATTTTATGTGTATATCTTTTCAAAACCCTTGATAGCATCCTTTCTATAAAATTCAATTTCATATTTATCCTCCTTATATTTATTGGAGATATCTCTTATTCTATTTTACCACATTATGTTACCAAAAATAACTATTCTCTATGATAGGTATATACCTTTGAACTTATTGACACTACTCGGTTACAAAATTCGACAAATTTTGACAAAATACTACATTTTACTATTTTTTACTATCATTTACTATATTTATTTAAGGTTATTTACTAAACTGTCCATATATTCTTCTTCCGCATAATTTAAATTATTAGTATATGTTTCTATGTTTTTCTCCTTTTCATCTATATATAGCCTTAAACCATTATAGTCCTTTCTCTCCATAAACCATTTTACTTTATTTATGATTTCTTCACACATTTTCAATTCTTCCATATAATCACCAATGAAATTATACCAAATTTACCTATTTTGCACAATAGTTATATTACATATCACTCAAAACAAGCATAGTTAAAATCTAGATACATTCATAGTAAAATAGATATATTAGATAGGAGGTGATTTATTTGATATATGTAAGAGTAAATGAAATATTAAAAGAAAAGAAAAAAACGAAGTATTGGTTTATCAAAAATATGGAATGTAGTTACCAATCACTTAGTCACCTAATGGATAACAAAACTATTGCTATTCATTTTGAAACTTTAGAAAAAATATGTGATGTTCTTCAATGTGAACCTGGAGATGTCATTGTAAGGAAAAAAACTAGAAAGAAGGTAAAAAAGGATGAGCAAACTAATGAAGCAGTATAACGAACTAAAAAAAGAAGATGCATCTTCAATTTATTTGTTCAGAGTTGGAATCTTTTATAACATAATAAATGAAGATGCTAAAATCATCAACGAGAAACTAGGTCTAAAGCTCACAGATTTGGGGCCTAATATTTCAAAATGTGGCTTTCCTATTTCTCAATTAGATAAATATATCATACTACTAAATAAAATGAAAATAAAGTACAAAATTATAGATAATTTACCTAATAATTCTAATATCAATGACTATATGAAAAATGTTGAAATTAAGAAAATACTAAATAAAATTACAACTACGGATATGGATAATATAACTTTTCATCAAGCCTTCGATATTTTACTTGATATTCAAACTAAATTAAAAAATATAGAGTAGAGGATTTTTTCCTCTACTTTATATTTTTAAAACTTGTCCTGGATAAATTTTATTAGGATTTGCAATACCATTTTTCTTTGCTATTTCCTGGTATGTCGTTCCAAATTTACTTGCAATTCCAGACAAAGTATCCCCAGATTTTACAATATATGTTTTAGATGAATTAACACCAGATTTTTGATTTACTATTGTTTGTATTACATCATAATCATACCCTGCTGCTTGTAGTTTTTTCTTTCTTTCAGATCCATTATCCCATTTACCAGCTAATACTTCATTTGCAATTTCCTCATTTGATTTTTTTGAAGAAATGCCAGACAATTCATTAACTCTGGCTTGTACTACATCATAGTTATAACCTTCAGCAACTAATCTATTTTTTCTATCTTCGCCATTTCCCCAATCGCCAGCAAGAACTTCTTGTGCTAATTGTTCTATTGACTTTTTAGCTGGTGTATTTGAAGATGAATTACTATTGTTATTTATTATTGATGGATAATCTTTATATGCTTCATTCATATCCACATTACCAGATATACCATTTACACTACCGCTAGATGTGTATTGCCATAATCCATAAATATTTTTATCAAATGATGCTCCCTTATTCCACCAAGCAATCCATTTATCAAATCTGTTTAGTCTTGAAGAATTTAGTTTTGTATCAAACCATGATTTTGAAGCATAAATTGCTGCATAATATCCTGCTTCCTCAAACATTAAACATTCTTTTTCACAAATAGATACAAGAACATCATTTGATGGCATACCATGTTTTCTTTTATATCCATCTGCATCTTCCATATCAATAATAACTGGAAATCTTACTTTATCTTTATATGGTGCTAAAGTTTTTATTACTAAGTTTGCTTCATTTATAGCATTATTTATATTTAATGCATAAGAATATGTATATACACCAAATGGCATTCCTACTCTAATACATTCTTCTATATTTCTGATGGCTTTACTATCTACTGAATTTTGCCCATAACTAATTCTTATAATAGCAAAATCAATTCCTGATGCCTTTACTGCATCCCAATTAATATTACCTTGATGTGCTGATACATCTATTCCTTTACTCATTAGCTCCACCTCCAAATTCATTTTCATCTCTTTGGATTTCTCCATTTCCTAGAATTTCATTTTCTTCCATTGAAAATTCCACCTTTCTTTATAAAATAAAATATAGGAAGATTTTTTATATTTCTCCCTGTATTTTTACTATTTCGCAAAAAAACGGCTTACGAAAATCAATTTTAAGCCATTTTTTAATCTTGGTTGATATTATTTGTTGTCTCATTTTCAGTGTTTTTTTCAACATTTGTCTTTCTTGTGAAAAAATATGTAAAAACTGCAGTTGCAATATTAGAAAACAAAGTAAAAACTATCTGAAATATGTCCCAATTGCCTTTTATTGCTACAATTAAAACTAGAGCTATAATTGTAAAAGTAAATGCAATTGTTACAAAACTTTTTAAATCACTCCATGCTTGTTTCATTACTTTCTCCTTTCTTTTAGTAATTCTTGATAGTTTCTATCAACTTTACTATCAATCGTTACTAAATTACTTGCTATTATATCTAAAGATTTTGCAATATTATTATTACTTTCAGTTAGAACTTTAAGCATTTGAGTATTATCTTCAAGCATTTTATTATTTTTTGTTTTATCTTGTATAAATACCCATACGAATAAAGCTGCCA
>ERZ824598.2083-NODE-2083-length-22259-cov-4.210458_pt1 | contig 22259 bp, 19 predicted proteins | sample MGYA00519934_ERZ824598 | MGnify/ENA primary metagenome ERZ824598 (study PRJEB31778, sample SAMEA3449177) | human gut metagenome | biome: human gut; feature: human-associated habitat; material: faeces | place: United Kingdom | collected 2010/2012 ...
CCTGCCCGGTTACAGGCGTTCGGTTACAAGGAATTGGAGGTCTGCCTATGAAGGAAGTTCGCGTTTGCGAAGCAATGAAGTCCCCGGTGGGGACTTCAAGCGACGGAACGGTCTTGCATCAGCAAGATGGAGGGACCAAGTCCCGACAAGTTCCGATTTGGGAAAAGAGCAATTTAACGCTGGAGGAAGCTGCGGTTTATTCCGGCATTGGCATCAATAAACTGCGTGAGATCACCAACGAGGATAAGTGCAAATTTGTCCTTTGGGTGGGCAACAAACGCTTGATCAAGCGCCGTCTGTTTGATTGCTATATCGAGCAGGCATATTCTATTTGAGAATGATGCAACGTCTTTTCTATTCGATATCGGTGGAAATCGCATGGTCGGTATGGTATACTAAAATTAACCCCTATATGCGCTTTTCACAGAAAGGAGTTTCTAAATGTCTGAAAAGCGCAAGGATAGCAAGGGTCGTGTTTTGAAGGATGGCGAAAGCCAAAGAGCAAACGGCACCTACGACTATCGTTATACCGATATCCACAAGAAACGGCGTTGTATTTACGCTAAATCCCTGACAGAGCTGCGGAAAAAAGAGGAAGAACTGTGGCGCGATCTGGCAGACGGCATCGACTACGCCGCCGGAGAGATGACGGTGGCTGATCTGGTTGACCGCTATATGAACCTGAAACGTGGGTTGAAACCCAATTCACTTCGGTCGTACAACACAGCGGTCAAGAGGATTCATGCTGACCCTTTCGGGCAAAAAGCCATCAAAACGGTAAAATTGTCCGATGCGAAAGGCTGGTTCGTGTTTCTGCATGACAGCGGTTTCAAGCAAAACACCATAGGAATCCTGCAAAGCGTTGTCAGACCGGCGTTTGAGATGGCGGTAGAGGATGACATCATCCGCAAGAATCCATTTAAGTTCAAGCTGTCGGACGTTGTGCCGAAGGACGCTTATGTGCGCAATGCCCTGACCAGAGAACAGCAGGAGAAATATCTGCAATTCGTTCAAGACTATGGCGGCAACTATTATGATGATATCGTCATTCTTATGGGAACCGGCTTGCGTGTGAGTGAGTTGTATGGCCTGACACGAGCAGATATCGACTTTGAACGGCACTGTATCCATGTGCGGCGGCAGCTTTGCCGGACGGCTGAAAAGCCCTACTTTGTCACACCGCCGAAAACAAAAAGCGGTATCCGCAATGTTCCCATGACAGATACCGTTTGTGCAGCGTTGCGGCGTGTAGTAAAAGCCAGAGCGTCCACGAAAGTGGAAGCGCTGGTGGATGGTTGCAGCGGATTCCTCTTTCTGGACAAGTCCGGAATGCCGAAGGTGGCAATGCACTTGGAAAACTATATGCGTGGCGTGCAGGGAAAGTTTGAGAAGGCGTACGGCAAACCTGTTCCGCGCATTACACCTCATGTGCTGCGACACACCTTCTGCACCAATGTTCAGCAGGCCGGGCTGGATGTAAAAAGCCTGCAATACCTGATGGGACACTCCAATGCCAGTGTGACGTTGGATGTCTACACGCACAGCAGCTTTGAATCGGTTGAAAGGGCCTTTGAACAGATCGCCGGCAACCTGTGATTTTCGACGCATGAAGCGGAATTGCTTACGCCGAAACTTACGCCAAAACTTACGCCAATCACCCGGTAAGTGGCGTAGATTTGCGTAGAAAAGCGTGGATCGTGCAAAAACGGAGAATCTGGAAAAATCGGCTTGTGGCCTTGATAATTCTACAAAAGTCTACGTTTCCCGATATTCGTGATTCGGCTCCAAAAGTGTGGTTTGGAAGGGCGGCATGTACTAAGCCGCACCGGCTCCCCGTACCAATTCAATACGCCGCAGAAGGCAGAACTTCCCACCCGGGAGGCTCTGCCTTCTTTTTTGTTGACACCCTTCCCAAACAAGAGTACACTTAGAAAAATTGTTTTTGGGAAAGGAAACACCAATGAACACTGCCGCTTTTACCGCCTACCGCGAAAAAGTTGTGTCCAATTGTGCCCGTGTCATTGTGGGCAAGGAGGATGCTACCGAGAAAATTCTGGTCAGCTTCCTCTGCGGAGGCCATGTATTGCTGGAAGATAAGCCCGGCACCGGCAAAACCATGCTCCTGCGTGCATTTGCGCGCACGGTGGGCGGGGACTTCAAACGGGTGCAGTTCACGCCCGACCTGCTGCCCTCCGATCTGACCGGCATCAATTTCTACAACCAGAAGTCCGGTGAGTTCGAGTTCCGGCCCGGCCCGCTCTTCACCAACTTTGTGCTGGCGGACGAGATCAACCGCGCCACGCCCCGTACCCAGTCGGCCCTGCTGGAAGCCATGGAGGAAAGGCAGATTACCGTGGACGGCGTGACCAGCCGCCTGGCTGAGCCCTTTATGGTGCTGGCCACCCAGAATCCGCTGGAATCCTTTGGCACCTTCCCGTTGCCAGATGCCCAGATGGACCGCTTTTTCATGCGGCTGTCGCTGGGCTATATGACCCGGGAGCAGGAGCTGGAGGTGCTCTCCCGCCCCTCGGCCCAGACCGTGCTGAACGAGCTGCAGGCCGTCGTCACTCCCGAGGAGACCGCATATGTCCGCACGGCTTACCGGGAGGTCAAGGTCTCCGAGGAGGTCAAGCACTACCTTATGGACATCGTGGAAGCTACCCGCACACAGAGCGGCTTTGTCAGCGGCGTGTCTACCCGCGGTGCGCTGGCGCTCTATCAGGCTGCGCAGGCGTATGCCTCCTTGCAGGGCAGGGAATACGTCATCCCCGAGGACATCAAAGGGCTGGCCCCGGCGGTGCTTTCTCACCGCATTTCTCTGGGCAGCAGCATGAACGCCGAAGCCGCCGCTCTGCGGATGCGCAAGCTGTTGGCCGAGATCACTGTGCCGTTGGAGAGTGCGGAATGAGCGCCGTCATCTTCGCGCTGCTATTGGTGGCCACAGCCCTTGGGCTGGAGCGTTACAGCACAGCCCACAGCCTTGACGATGTGCAGGGGCGGCTGGAAGTGGAGGATCATCTTGTGGAAGCCGGGGAGCCCGCCGTGATCCACCTTGTTGTCCGGAACAGCGGCCCCCGTTGGAAGATGTTCCTGGCGGCAAAGCTCCACCTGAACAAGGAGTTTCTTCCCTGCGCGGAGCACCACATTGCGCAGGATCAGACAGGTTGGGGCCACACGGTGCGGTTTACCACCTGGCTGCGCCCGGGGCAGGAGGCAGATTTCTCCACCGCCCTCAGGCTGGAACGCCGGGGCCGCTATGTGCTGGAACCGATGCAGGTCATCGGCGGCGACTTTCTGGGTCTTGTGGAACAGTCCCGCACCGAGCGGGGCTTCCACGAGCTCATCGTTCCACCCAGGGAGTGCGCTCTGCCGGAACTGGAAGAGATGCTGGGCGGTTTTCTGGGCGAGCTTTCGGTGAACCGCTATCTCTACGAGGATGCTATTCTCACGGCGGGTTACCGCCCCTACACCAGCGGTGACCCCATGCGCGCCATCGCCTGGAAGCAGAGCGTCCGGGGGCAGGGGCTTATGGTCAAAAAGTGGGATTACACCACTGAGCCCCGGGCAGTGGTGCTAGTCCATGCGGATACCAAGGATTACGACCACCCGGAACCGGCGGAGCTCTGCTACTCCATGGCCCGCACAGTCTGCCGGAGGCTGGAAGAAAAGGCGGTGTCCTACCGCTTTGCGGCAAACGCTGCCTTTGACCTGCTGCTCAATGCGGCTCTCTCCGGTGAGGAGTGGAGAAAGCCGCTGGAAACCCCGCAGGGCTACGGCCCCGAACACTACCGCAGGGTGTTGGAAATTTTGGGCCGCGCCACCGGGCAGACCGCCCTTTCCTGCGCGCGGTTCTGCGCCGAATACTACCACCCGCAGGAGCAGGTCGGCTGCATCGTGGTGACAACGGAGCCGGAAGAAGCTGTGCGTGCTGCCGTGCAGCCCCTGCCTGGCATTCCGCTGCTGGTGCTCACTCCGGAAATGGCCGCAGAGACGGCCCAGACAGGGGAGGCGGGCGCATGATGTTCTTACATACCCTGCGCCTGGCAGGTGATCTGAGCTTTTACTATGCCTTTGCGGGCTTTTTTGCCGCCAGCTTCGGTGGGACACCCATGCCGCTGGTGCTGGTCTGGCCTGCCCTCTGCTTTGGTCTGGCCTCCTGCTTTGAGGGCAGCCGTCCCCTCCGCACCACTCTTGCGGCCCTGAGCGCGGCGGCGCTGCTCTTCCTGCCTACAGGGGCGGACAAGTTCTGCTACTTCCCGGCGGCAGTCTACCCGGTGCTGCTGGCCTACACCGGCGATTTTGCCCTTTCGCCGGTGCGGCAGGCCGAGCGCCTGCGCTGGCTCTGCCGGGTATGGCCCTTCTTTGCAGTGGCAATGCTGCTGTGGAACGCCAACGCGGTGCTTTCGGCGGCCCTGCCCTTTGCGACGGCGGCAGCGGTGCTTCTGGTGGGGTTCAACCGCACCACCCGGCAGGACCCGGAGATCTCCACCCGGCCGGGCTATCTGCTGCTTTCCGGCGGCGTGCTGGCGGCGGTGTGCGCAGGGCCGTTCCTGCTCAGCCGCAGTGTTGTGGTTGCCGGTGCAAAGGCGGCTGCGTCTGCCGTTTACTTTGGCGGGATCGTGCCGGTGCTGCAGCTGTTTTTGAACAACATTGTGGTGCAGGGTGTGACTTGGCTGTTCCACGGCATCCTGCAGTTCATCCACTGGCTCTTCACCCTCTTTCCGCCCAAACCGTTGGAGCGCACCGAAATCGTTTCTACCGATGAGGTCATCGCCAACGCCCAAAAGGCCGCCGAGAACGCAGAACCGCTCATCGACGGGATGTCGATGCTGACCGCGCTCGGTATCCTGCTGGCGGTCCTCTGTGCGGTGCTGGTGGTGCGGCATTTCCTGCACCAGAAGTTCCGGCACACGGACACTGCCTGCATGGACACCACTGTGCGGCGTAGCACCCACAAGCGTACCCGCCGCTGGCCCGGGCTCTTCCTCAGCCCGGTGGACAAGGTGCGGCGGGAGTATGCCATCTATCTGGACCACTGCCAGCGCCACGGCGTGACCATCCTGCGGGGCGATACCAGCCTTGACCTGACCGGCCGCGCTTTCGGTATGGACTTTGCCGCCGAGGCCGAGCTGCGCCAGATCTACCTCAAAGCCCGCTACAACGGCACCGCCACGGCCGAGGATGCCGCCCGCGCCGCTGAGCTCGTCCGAAAAATCTGCTCCTGAACGCATCAACGCCCCCTTTCCTGCCCATCCTAAGCGGGAGAGGGGGCGTTTTCATGTCCGGCAAACGGGTGCTGGCCCTGTATGGGGCCCTGCTGTTCTGCTTTGCGGCGGTGGTCTGCCGCCTGTACTGGCTCTGCTCCGACACGGACTACGGGGCCCGGGCGGCGGCGCAGAGCGTGGTCACCCTCCACCTGCCCGCCCGGCGGGGCAATTTTTATGATTACAGGGGCCAGCTCCTCACGGGGCAGACCACCCGCTGGATGGCCCTCTGCGTGCCCGGGGAGGGCAGCTATGCCCGCCTGTTCGCCTACACCGATGCCGCCGGGCAGGCGACGCTCTACCAGAAGCGGAACGCCGCGTCCCCGTTCTTGCTGGAGGTGGACCGGGATGTTTCCGCGCTGGGCGTTTCCTGCTGGCCAGCGGCACGGCGAAGCTCCGCCGCCCCGCTGGCAGTGCAGCTGCTGGGGTATCTCGATGGCGAGGGCCATGGTGCTGCCGGTCTGGAAGCCGCCTTTGACGAACTGCTCACCGGCAGCGGGGCGGGGGATACCCTGCTCTGCACCGTCAACGCCCAGGGAAAGCTGCGGGCCGAGCCCGTCCTCACCCCCGCCGACAGCGGGGCCGTGGGGGTGCAGCTGACCCTTTCCCGGGAGATCCAGGAGACCGCCGAAGCCGTGGCCAACGAGACGATGCAGAGCGGCTGCATCCTGGTGCTGGACACCGCCAACGCCAAGGTGCGGGCCTGCGTCAGCCGCCCCGGCTATGATCCGGAAAACATTTCGGCCAGCCTGAACGCCCCGGACAGCCCCCTGCTGGAACGGGCGTTCCAGTGCTATGCCGTGGGCTCGGTGTTCAAGCCGGTGGTGGCGGCAGCGGCGCTGGAGGCAGGGGAGAGCGGCTTTGTCTACACCTGCCCCGGCTGGTGCGCGGTGGATGGCCGGATCTTCCGCTGTGCGGGCGGCATTCCCCATGGCGAGGTGGATCTGGCCGGCGCGCTGGAAAAGAGCTGCAACGGCTACTTCATCCGGCTGGGGCAGGCGCTGGGGGCCGATGCCGTCCGCGCCATGGCAGAGCAGCTGGGCTTCGGGCAGGCAATCCCGCTCACCGATGCCCTGCACACGGCGGCGGGGGTCCTGCCGGAGCGGGAGGCTCTTGCGTCCAGCGGGGCCTACGCCAATTTCTGCTTTGGGCAGGGGGAGCTGCTGGCATCCCCCCTGCAGGTCGCCGCCATGATGAACACCATTGCCTGCGGGGGGATCTGCCACACCCCGCTGCTGCTGGAGACCACTCTGGACGAGACCACCGGCACACCCCTCACGGCGCTTTCCCATGTCCGGAGCAGGCGGGTGCTTACAAAGCGCACCGCCGCCGCCCTGCAGGCCCTGTTGGCGGGTGTAGTGGCCGGGGGCACCGGCCATGAGGCCGCCCTGCCCGGCCAGACCGCGGCAGGCAAGACCGGCACGGCCCAGACCGGTCAGTTTTCCGGCGGTACAGAGCTGAAAAATTACTGGTTTGCGGGTTTTGTCCCGGCAGAGCAGCCCCGCTATACCATCGTGGTGCTGCAGGACACGCAGGCCGAGCCTGCCTTTTCCAGCGCGGCCATCTTTGCCCGGGTGGCGGCAGGGCTGGAAATTCTGGCCCCGTAGCCCACGGTTTTTCTTGCATTTCCCGGGTTTTTGTGCTATCATACACTTGTATTTGTATGCAGTCTCTATGAAACTAAAGATAAAAGGAGCGTTCCATCCATGTCTGTCATTGAAATCGTCGGCGGTGCCATCCTGCTGGTCGTCTCGGCCGTCATCATCCTCCTCACCCTGATGCAGCACACCCACGGTCAGGGTCTGGCCGGTGCCATCAACGGTGGTGTGGGCGGTGCCAACAATGCACGCCTGACCCCTGCGGATCAGATGCTGGCCAAGGTGACCCGCATTGCAGGCATCGTGTTCTTTGTGGTGGCTATCCTGGCCTGTGTGTTCGCCAGCCGTCTGGCCTGAGCACCCGTGTACAGCCCCGTGTAAGGCGGGGCTGTTTTTCTGTCTAAACCTCTCGTGGGAAAGAAGTTGTCCGGGTTCCATTGGAGAATGCCGGAAAAGTGTTAAGGAGAAAAATATGTCATTACGCGATAAAATCGAACATGCCATCCAGAACCAGCCCTGCACCGTCAAGGAGCTGAAGCAGAAGTTCGGCGGCGAGCGCGGCGCAGACCGCAAGGTGATGGAGGCTCTGGACGAGCTGGTGCGGGAGGCCGTCGTCTGCCAGCGTCAGGGCGTGTTCTTCACCGTCCGCTCCGGCCGTGCCGACAAGGCTCTGCTGTGCAAGGTGGTCAAGCTGGGCAAGAACTTTGCCTTCGTCATGCTGGAGGACGGCACCAGCGATATCTTTATCCCGGGCCGTTTTACCCGCGGTGCCATGCCCGGCGACATGGTGCTTGTGGAAAAGTTTGAGCACCCCCGTGTGGAGGGCAGTGATGAAGGCGAGATCCTGGCCATTCTGGAAGAAAAGAACGATCTGGTGGGCACTGCCCGCCGCATTGAGGGCCGCCTGAAGTTCGTGCCGGACGACTGCCCGGCCATCTCCATGCAGTTGATGCGTGACTGCGAGGGCGGTGCAAAGGACGGCGACAAGGTGGCCGTGGAGATCCTGCAGCGCGGCAATCGGCAGGAAGATCACCGCGTGGGCGTTGCCATGCGGTTTGGCAGCTCGGACGAAGCAAAGCGCTGCGCAAAGGCCCTGCTCTATGCGCAGGATATCCGCAGCCGCTTCCCGGATAAGGTTCGTGAGGAAGCCAAGAAGCTGGAGAACGCTGAGGTCTCTGAAAAGGACACCGAGGGCCGCATGGATCTGCGCGCCCTGCCCATCTTCACCATTGACAGTGCTGAGACCAAGGATATCGATGATGCCATCAGCCTGACCAAGACCCCGGAGGGCGGTTTTGAGCTGGGTGTCCACATTGCAGATGTTTCCAACTATGTCAAGCCCGGCAGCGAACTGGACAACGAAGCGTTTAACCGCGCAACCAGTGTCTACTATGCCGATCAGGTGGTGCCCATGCTGCCCAAGCAGCTTTCCAACGGCATCTGCAGCCTGAATGAGGGCGTGCTGCGTCTGGCCTTCTCCTGCCTGATGCATCTGGATAAGGATGGCAACCTGATCGATTACCGCTTTGTCAAGTCGGTCATCCGCAGCCGCGTCAAGGGTGTTTACTCCGAGATCAACGCCTTGCTGGCCGGCAGTGCTGACGACGAGCTGAAGGGCAAGTACCATGAAGTGCTCAGCCAGCTGCCCGCCATGAAGGAGCTGTACGGCCACCGTGCCCGCCTGCGCAAGGAGCGCGGCTGCATGGATATCGAGAGCGGCGAGGTGAAGCTGATCCTCGACGAGGACGGCCACTGCATCGATGTGAAAAAGCGCACCTCCGGCGAGAGCGAAGCTATGATCGAAGAGTTCATGCTGCTGGCCAACCAGTGCGCTGCCCACTTTGCCCGCGTGAAGCAGATCCCCTTCGTGTACCGTGTGCACGAGGAACCCAATGCTGAAAAGCTGGAGCGTCTGCACACTCTGCTGCAGGCCTGCGGCATCAACGATCACTTTGCCAAGGATGTGCCCACCCCCAAGGAGCTGAGCGCCATTCTGGAAGGTGTGCGCGGCGGCCCGTATGAGCAGATCATCAATACCGGTATGCTGCGTTGCATGTCCAAGGCTGTGTATGAGGAAAAACCCAAGGGCCACTACGGTCTGGTGCTGAAGGACTACGCTCACTTCACCAGTCCCATCCGCCGCTACCCGGATCTGGCCATCCATCGCATCATGACCGCCCAGCTCAAGGGCATGGATAAGGATACCATGGTGCTGCGCTACAGCGACTTTGCCGAGAAGGCAAGCAAGCAGTCCAGTGAGCGCGAGATCATTGCAATGCAGATCGAGCGCAAGGCTGAGGACTGCTACAAGGCCGAGTATGCCCGCCGCCATCTGGGCGAGTGCTACGAGGGCCGCATTTCCGGCGTGACCCAGCGCGGCCTGTTCATCGAGTTGGAGAACGGCGTGGAGGGCTTTGTGCCGGCTTCCAGCCTGACCCCCTCCGGTACCATGCTCACCGAGGGCATCCGCCTGTCCGACCCCGTCTCCGGCAAGAACTGGAGCCTGGGCGACACCATGATGATCACCATTGTGCGTGCGGATGTGAACCTGGGCAAGATCGACTTTGAGGTTGCTCCGGCAAGCACAAAGTAAGTAAAAAGATCAGAACACCTGTACGGCGTTTTCCTGCATAGGAAGAGACTGTACAGGTGTTTTTTGTCCGCGGACAAGAAGCGATGGAAAAGGGGAGAACGACATGCTGAAAAACGAAACACTGCGCAGAGATGCAGATGCCATCATCCGTGCCAGCCTGAACGCTGTTCTGCCGGACGAAGCGGTGCGCCGCGCGCTGAAAAAGTTCCGGCCGCAGGGCGGCAGGGTGCTGCTGGTGGCTGCCGGTAAGGCAGCATGGCAGATGGCCCATGCGGCGGTGAAATTTCTTGGCCGGGTGGATGGCGGTGTGGTCGTGACCAAATACGGCCACGTGAAGGGCACGATCCCCGGCGTGGACTGCTGCGAAGCCGGGCACCCCGTGCCGGATGAGAATGGCTTTGCCGCCACCCGGAAAGCGCTGGAACTGGTGCAGGGCTTAACGGCAGAGGATACGGTGCTGTTTCTGCTGTCCGGCGGCGGCAGTGCACTGTTTGAGAAGCCGCTGATCCCCGGCGCAGAGCTGCAGCAGATCACGGGCCAGCTGCTTGCCAGCGGTGCCGATATCGTGGAGATGAACACCATTCGCAAGCGCCTGTCCGGGGTCAAGGGCGGGCGGTTTGCACAGAGCTGTGCGCCCGCACAGGTGTTCAGCATCGTGCTCAGCGATATTCTGGGCGACCCGCTGGATATGATCGCCAGCGGCCCGGCGGTGCCGGATACCTCCACCTGTGCACAGGCCCTTGCCATTGCGGAAAAATATCACCTGCAGCTTTCGGCACAGGCCAAGGCTCTGCTGGCACAGGAGACTCCAAAGGTGCTGGACCGTGTTGCCACGCAGATCACCGGCAGCGTGCGGGAGCTGTGCAGCGCAGCAGCCAACGCCTGCCGGGAACTGGGCTATGAGCCGGTGATCTTGACCGACAGGCTTTGCTGTGAAGCGCGGGAGGCTGGCAGCTTCCTTGGCTCCATAGCCCGCACCCACGCGGGGCAGGGCAAAAAGCTGGCCTTTCTTGCAGGCGGTGAGACGGTCGTCCACCTGACCGGAACAGGTCTGGGCGGGCGCAATCAGGAGCTGGCCCTTGCTGCAGCACCGGTGATCGCCGGGCTGGATGCAGCGGTCTTTTCGGTGGGCAGCGATGGCACCGACGGCCCAACCGATGCTGCGGGCGGCTATGTGGACGGCAGCACGGCCGCGGCACTGGCGCAGAACCAGCTGAAGGTGTACGATGTGCTGCAGAACAACGATGCCTACCATGCCCTCAAGGCGGTGGATGGGCTCATCATCACCGGCGCGACCGGCACGAATGTCAACGATGTGGCCGTGGTGCTGATCGGAAATCAAGGATAGAACAAAGCCGCCGGGAGTTCTCTGCAAAAAGCGGAAAGCTCCCGGTGGCTTTTTGCGTGATACAGGGAATAGACTTTTTAGAAATTTTCCTCCGGTGCAGCAGACGGGGCGGTGATGTCCCGGTAAAAGACGGCCCACGCGGTTTCCTCATAGGGGCGCTGGAAGAAGTATACACCATGGACGGCCCTATTGGCGCAATGTCCCCGGAAGAGGCCCGCCGCAAGGTCGAGTTTATCTGTAAGACTGTTGCAGCACCCTATCATGTTGCAGGCAGTCTTCTGACGATCGGCACCAGCTGCGGCTTTGCCCTCTACCCGGAAGAAGGCACGGATACAGACAAGATCACCCGTCTGGCTGACCAGCGGATGTATAAGCACAAGCAAAAGAACCATGCCTTGCAGGATCATGGATTATATGGGTAAAAAATAAGGTGCTGTCCGCACAGACAGCACCTTATTTTTATGGTTTACATGTGCAGCAGGCTGCGCTGCTCGCTGGCGCGGAACTTGAGTGCCGCAGCAATGAATGCCTTGAACAGCGGGTGAGCACGGTTCGGACGGCTCTTGAACTCCGGGTGGAACTGTGCGCCCAAATGAAAGTCACGGCCAGGCAGCTCTACAGTCTCTACCAGACGACCGTCGGGGCTGGTGCCGGAAATAACAAGACCGGCGTCCTGCATCTCCTGACGGAACTCGTTGTTGAACTCGTAGCGGTGGCGGTGGCGCTCCCAGATCTCGGCCTCGCCGTAGCATTCGGCCATCTTGGTGCCGGGTGCAACCTTGCAGGGATATTTACCCAGACGCATGGTGCCGCCCTTGGGAATGTTGCCCTGCTGGTCGGCCATCAGCGCGATCACATTGTGCTTGCCATCGGGAGTGAATTCGCTGGAATTGGCGTCCTTGTAGCCCAGAACGCCCCGGGCAAACTCCATCACCATGATCTGCATGCCAAGGCAGATGCCAAAGTAGGGAACATGGTTCTCGCGGGCATACTGTGCAGCCTGGATCATGCCCTCAATGCCGCGGTCGCCAAAGCCGCCGGGTACGATGATGCCGTCCACATCTGCAAAGGCTTCCTTGCAGGCGGCCTGGTCGGTCAGGTCCTCGCTTTCCACCCACTTGATCTCCACCTGGCTGTCATTCTCGAAGCCTGCGTGGTACAGGCTCTCCATCACAGAGAGATAGGCGTCGTGGAGCTTGACGTACTTGCCCACCAGCGCGATGGTGCAGGTCTTGCTGCGGGTGGCGATGCGGCTCACCACCTGCTTCCACTCGGTCAGGTCGGCAGCAGGCACCTCCAGCTTGAGCTTCTGCACCACTACCTCGTCCAGACCACCGGTGTGCAGCATCAGCGGGCACTGGTACAGGCTGGGCATGGTCAGGTTCTCGATGACACACTCCGGCTTGACGTTGCAGAAGGTGCTGATCTTGCGGCGGATGTCGGTGCCCACGCTGCCGTCGGCGCGCAGGATGATGATGTCCGGGTTGACGCCCATGCCCTGCAGCTCCTTGACCGAGTGCTGGGCAGGCTTGGACTTGTACTCGTTGGAGCCGGAGATGTAGGGCACCAGCACCACATGGATGAAGCAGCAGTTGTCGCGGCCCTGCTCCAGGCCCACCTGCCGGATGGCCTCCAGGAAGGGCTGGCTCTCGATGTCGCCGGTGGTGCCGCCGATCTCGGTAATGACCACATCGGCCCCGGTGGAGGAAGCCATGTTGTAGATGTAGCTCTTGATCTCGTTGGTGATGTGGGGGATGATCTGGACGGTCTGGCCCAGATAGGCACCCTGACGCTCCTTGTTCAGCACGTTCCAGTACACCTTGCCGGTGGTCAGGTTGGAGTACTTGTTCAGGTTCTCGTCGATGAAGCGCTCGTAGTGGCCCAGGTCCAGGTCGGTCTCGGTGCCGTCGTCGGTGACGAACACCTCACCGTGCTGCAGGGGGCTCATGGTGCCGGGGTCCACGTTGACGTAGGGGTCCAGCTTCTGGCTGGCCACCTTCAGTCCGCGGGTCTTGAGCAGACGTCCCAGGCTGGCCGCTGTGATGCCCTTGCCCAGGCCCGACACAACGCCGCCGGTCACAAAAATATACTTCGTTGCCATAATTCACCCTCCATGTCGGCGGATGCCAAACAACAGCGCCCGCCATATCCCAAAAATTATCCTTTCCATTATACATCGAAAAAAACAGCTTTTGCAATACGGCTGGCATATTTTCTTTATTAAATTTGCAAAAAGTGGGTTTTACTTTGGATTCTTCAGCGGGCGTCCGCGTACTTCAGGATCTCGCCAATCAGCACCTTCATGTCCAGCGGCTTGCCCACGTGGCTGTTCATGCCCGCGTCCAGGCAGGCCTTCACGTCGTCGGCAAAGACATTGGCCGTCATGGCGATGATGGGCGTGCCCTCGCCGGGCCCCTTGCCCTCAAACGCCCGGATGCACCGGGTAGCCTCCAGTCCGTTCATCTCGGGCATCATAACGTCCATCAGAATCGCGTCATAGGTGCGCGGCGCAGCATTCTGGATGGCTTCCAGCGCCAGTCTGCCGTTCTCAACGGCGGTGATGCTGGCACCCTGCTCCTCCAGCAGGGTTGTGGCGATCTCGCTGTTCAGCTCGTTATCCTCGGCCAGCAGCAGGTGCAGCCCGGCCAGCGGCAGCACAGTTTCCGCTGCCGCGGGGGCAGCCGCGGCAGTCTCTGCCCCTGCGGCGGGGGCATCGCCCCAACTGCTGCCGGACGCGGCTGCCGATGCGGCATGCCGCACGACCACGGACGGCTCGGCCTTGGGCGGTGTGCCCAAGGGCAGCGACAGCCGCACAATGAAGGTCGAACCCTTGCCGGGCTCACTCTCGACATCAAGCGAGCCGTGCATCTGGTCAACGAGTTTCTTTGTGATGGCCATGCCCAGACCCGTGCCCTTGTAGTGGGTGCGGCTCGAGCGTTGCTCCTGCGTGAACGGCTCAAAAATATGCTGCAGGAATTCCTCGCTCATACCGATGCCGTTGTCCTTGATCTCCATCCGCAGGTGGACAAGACCTTCTTCAAACAGCGTTTCCTTGGCGCGGAAGTTGATCTCGCCGCCGTCGGGCGTGTACTTGACGGCGTTGGAAAGAATGTTGATAAGCACCTGCCGGATATGCAGCTCACTGCCGATCAGGTACGGGTGCCAGAACGGGCCGATCTGCTTTGTGAAGGTCATGTGCCGGTCCACGATCTGGCCCTCCACGATGGAGCAGCAGGAATCCAGCAGCGCCCGCAGATCAAACGACGTGTCCAGCATCTGCATATTGCCGGATTCGATTTTGGTCATGTCCAGCACGTCGTTGATGAGGGAGAGCAGGTGGGACGCCGCACCGCGCATCTTGGTCATGCAGTCCCGCACGCGGGCCTTGTTGTCAAAGTTGTCCTCGGCAATGTCCAGCATACCCATAATGCCGTTGATGGGCGTGCGGATGTCGTGGGACATGTTGGACAGGAACTCCGTCTTGGCGACGCTGGCCTCCTCGGCCTTGCGCAGGGCTTTTTCGGTCTCGGCGCGGAACCGTTGGGCGCGGATGACCAGTGCGATGCAGACCGCGGTAACCAGAACGCACAGGCAGGTCAGCACGATAATGGCCGGATACTGATAGGCCAGCCGCGTCAGAGAGAACGGCTGCTGCCCCAGGTTGATGTAGGCGTTGGTGATGGTGCTGATCTCGGCGCGGGTCAGGCTGTCGATGCTCTTGTTCAGCACAGTGCGCAGCAGCACATCGTAGTCCTGCCGGACGCCGATGCAGAAATTGCGCTGCTCGCCGCTCAGCATCGAGCGCAGCTCGTTGCGCGTGTCGTCAAAGACCGTGCGCTCGGCCTGGTAGGTGTAGGTATAGTAGCCATCGACGGTCCCGGCGCGCACGGCAGCCAGGCAGTCATCAAAGGAATCCAGGTATTCTACATGAGCCGTGTCGCTCAGGCCGGGCATTTCCAGCGCGGAGGGGGAAAAATCGTATGCGACAGCGACATTGTTCAGCGCGCCGTTGTGGCGGCGCAGCAGCACCCAGGAAAACTGCGCCGACAGATAGCTGTCGGTCAGCTTGTAGCCGTAGTTCTCCGCCTGGGACATGTCGTCGGTCAGGTCAATGACAAAATCCGCCTGCCCGTCCGCCAGCATGGCCTTGTACTCGCTGCGGTCCGCGGGCTTCAGGAATTTGTAGCGCAGCCGCGCCCGGCCTGCTGCCTTTTGGAAAATATCCACCATGATGCCGGTGGGCATGCCGTCCGGCGTCATGTAGGAGTAAGGGTAGCGGTCCGGGTTGACAAGCACCGTGAACACCGTGTCTGCGTCGTTGCAGGCGATGACATAGTCTTCCTCGGCGTCGGTCAGATAAATTTTGCTGCTGGTATGGCTGCCGGTGTAGTATTTGTTGAACAGGGTCGTGCGCCAGCTGGGGTCGTTGCGGTTGATTTTGCTGATGGCATCGTTGACCAGCTGCTGGGTGACGGTGTCATCCTTGCGCATGGCTATGTAAATGCTTTGCTCGTCGAAGGTGTCAATGATCCATTCGTTCTTCGTCTCGCGCAGCCGGTTGGAGGCTGCGGCGGTGATCTCCCCGTTGCGCAATGCACTGGACAGCTCCTCGTCGGTGTCATAGTACACCGGGGTGTAGCGGAAACCGTGCTCCGCGGCGTAGGCTTGAAAGCTCTCATTGCGGCCATTGCCGCTGCGGCTCATGCCGACAGTTATGCCGTCGAAGGTGTCGTAGTCGCCGGCCACAATGCTGCGGTTGCCGGCTTTGACGGTCAGCATCGTCGCCACTGTGCCGATGGGCTCGGCGGAAAAGGCAAACTGCTCGTCGCGCTCCGCGGTCCTTCGCAGCACCGGGATCAGGTCGATCTGCCCGGCAGCCAGCTGCTGCAGGGCCTGCTGGGTGTTGCCGTCCAGGCAGGAGTATGCAAAGGTTACGTTCTCATGCTGGGCAATGTCCTGCAGCAGCTCATAGGCGTAGCCGCTGCGGCTGCCGTCTGCAGCGGTGGCCATGTAGCCGGTGTAGGGGTAGAAGCCGACGCGCAGGGTGCGCAGGGTGGTCCGGCCACCGTCCGCGGCGTGCACAGGCATAGCAAAGCCAAGCAGAACGCTGACAGCCAGGCTGAACAACAGCAGCATGGCTGCCCCGCGTCTGCTTACGCCGGGATTCTCCTTCTTATTCATCGAAAACAGCTCCGGTCTTTTTAGCGCGGCAGCCGGGCAGGGATGCAGGGCCCGCGGCGCCGCACGTATATTTTGCAGGCATGGCCCGGGCAGCTTCGGTGTCGTCCGCCGCGGGCATCATCTCGGATGTTTTTACAGCTCCCGGATCGCGGCCAGCACTTCCTCATGCGCGGCCACCACCGGCGGCCAAAGGCTGGCATCCTCCAGCGGCTTCGGGCCGCGGACGGCGTCGCAGAGCGTGGCGGCGGTCTTATACAGGCGGTCCATGCCAAGGTTCTGGGCCACGCCCTTCAGCGTGTGGCTGGCGCGGAAGGCCAGCTCCCAGTCCTGGGCGGCCAGCGCGTCCTTCAGCTGGTTGAAGCTGGGGTCGCCGGGGTATTTCAGCACAAACTTTTTGATGAGTGCCTCGCTGGGAAGCCGGCTGATGGTTGCCTTGTAATCGCCGCCGATGCGGTCATAGAATTCCTGCAATGTCATAGGGGACCTTCTTCTTTCTTACAATTTATCGGATTCCTGATTTGGCTTTGGTTCTTCTGCTTCTTCTGCGGAAAATGCTGCGGTGATACATTTGTTCCGGCACTCCTTGGCCTGATACAGCAGCTTGTCCGCCTGACGGATGCCGGGGTCAAGGGTGCAGGCGCCGTACACACCGCCGATGCTGACCGTCAGATGCAGGTCGGGGTATTCGATCATGTGCAGCGCCTGCACCGTCGCGCGGATCTGCTCAAGCCGCTTTATAAAGACATGCTCCGGGATATGCGGGAAAATCAGCAAAAACTCATCGCCGCCGTACCGCACCAGTGCATCGTTGCGGTTGCGCACGCAGGCCGTTACCGCATTCACCAGAATGCGCAGCGCGTCGTCGCCGGCCTGATGGCCGTAGACGTCATTGATCTGCTTGAACTGGTCAAGGTCCAGCATGGCTATGGCATCCACTTCCATGAGCTTCCGCAGCTGCTTCTCAAAGAAGCGGCGGTTATAGGCGTTGGTCAGGACATCATGGTAGAGGTCATGATGGTAGTCAAAAAACTGCTCTACAGGGTCGGCCTGCCCGGCAGCGCCGATATACGCGGGTACGCTGTCATCGCTCCACAGGGAGCACAGGCGCACGTGATGCCAGCGAAGCTCGCCGTCAATGGGCAGCAGCATCGAAAGCTCGGTGTAGGGGTGCTCTGCGCTGGTGGCGCGCAGCGCCTTCTGGATGCGCGCAATGTCCGCAGGGGCAAACCCGGTTTCCTCGATTTCATCGGGCAGGTGCAGATCCTTGGGCACGCCCATGTGCTCCGCCGCCCACGCCGAGAAGGAAAGATGACCGGTGGGCTCGTCATAGTCAAACTGTATGCAGCGGACGCTCTGGTTAAAGAACCGACCCTTCTGCTGCATGCGGGACAGCGACTGCACTATATGATTCTGCCCGGGAAGTGCGTTCTCCCGCAGGAGGGCATCGGAAATATGCTGTGCATCTGCCAGGCGGTGCAGCTGGTTGCCGGTGTCCGAAGCAATACTCAGCTCGGCATGCAGCTGCGCGCCGCACTCGGTCAGGCATTCCAGCAGCAGCGGATTGAACTGCCCGCACTCCCCGTTCAGGATCATCTTCACCGCGGTGTCGTGGTCGAACGCTTTTTTGTAGCAGCGCTCGCTCGTCAATGCGTCGTATACATCGGCCATAGACACGACCTGCGCGGCGATGGGGATCTGCTCACCTTTAAGCCCGTCCGGGTAGCCGCGCCCGTCCCAGCGCTCATGATGCCAGCGGCATATAGCGTAGGCCGTCTTGACAAGGTCGGACTCCTGCCGGAACGGCAGCTTTTCCAGAATCTCCGAACCAATTGTGGTGTGGGTTTTCATGACCTCGAATTCTTCCTTCGTCAGCCTGCCGGGCTTGTTCAGGATGGATTCGGGAATGTTGATCTTGCCGATGTCATGCAGCGCCGAAGCAGTGCTGATGAGCGAAATATCCGCGGCGGTCAGGTGGTATTTGTCGGTTTTCTGCACAAGCGTGTGCAGCAGAATATCGGTGGCTGTCTGGATATGCAGCACGTGCATACCGCTCTCCCCGTTGCGGAACTCCACAATATGGCTCAGTATGTTGATCATCGTGGAGTTGCTTTTCTCTTTTTCATAGACCTGCTCGGCCACAAGGCGGACCAGCCGCTTCTGTTTGGCGTAAAGCATCAGGGTATTGATGACGCGGCGGCGCACGACGGCCATGTCAAACGGGCGGCTGATGTAGTCGGTAGCGCCCAGATCATAGGCACGCTCGACGTAGCTGGACGCATTCTCCGCCGAAATCATGATGACGGGGACCTCGTCGATCCAGTGGTATTTGTTCATCATGGCCAGCACTTCAAAGCCGTCCATCTCGGGCATCATAATATCAAGCAAAAGCAGGTCGATGTCCGTCGCGGACTGCAAAATGGCCACAGCCTGTCTGCCGTTTTCCGCCTCCAGAATCTCATAACCGTCACCCAGCATCTCCGTCAGGATGGCGCGGTTCATCGCGGAGTCGTCCGCAATCAGGATTTTCTCTTTATCACTCATGACTTCACCTATAATTACAAGCGGAGCAAACGCGCGGCAAAAATGTACATTCTCCCATACTTTATCATTATAGTATAATGGGAACCGGAAAAACAACCAATTTGTGCAAAACAATCGAAAAATATTCCAAAAAAGCAAAAAAGATGAAAAAATGTGCCAAAAAGAAAAAGCCTCCCTTGTCAAAGGGGGCCAGCGTGCCGAAAAACCTCCCTCTGCGAGGGAGGTGCCCCGAAGGGGCGGAGGGAGAGAACCTTGCCATAGCCCGAAATATTTCGGGCAGCCGTACAGTTCTCTCCCCCACCGCCTGCGGGCGGAGCCCCCTCCCAGAGGGGGCCAAGGGGAGGACGCGCCTTTTTCTACAGTCTGAGCCTCCCCACAGCGTGGGGAGGTGGCCGAGCGAAGCGAGGGCCGGAGGGGCTTTGCCCGTTCTCCCCCGGCTTACAGCTCCACCCTCATGTACACCAACTCCTGATAATCCCCGTTCCGCTTGCGGAACCCGCGTGGGTTGCGCCCATACTCCACAAACCCCAGCTTTTTATACAGCGCAATCGCCCGTGCGTTGTCCGCCACCACGTCCAGTTCCAGCTGCAGATACCCGGCCTGCCGGGCGCAGTCGATGCACGCCGCTGTCAGGGCATAGCCGATTCCCTGCCCCCAGTATGCCTGCAAAATGCCGATGCCAAATTCCGCACGGTGCGCCAGCTTGCACGGCTTGCCCACCGCGCTGATGCCCGCCGTCCCGGCCAGCTGGCCGTCCACAAACACCAGAATCTCGATCTCCCGCGCACTCTTCGTTGCCTGGGCCAGAAACTCCGCTTCCTGCTCGGCAGTCATGCTGCTCTCGTCGGGGTAGGTCAGCAGGTATTCCGTCTCCGCGTGCGTTTTGTTGAACACTGCCAGCGCAGCATCCCCGTCTGGTGCGTCACCATTGCGCAGATAAAGCTCGCTACCGGTTTTGGTCGTAAGGGTTTTGGTGTATTGCATCGTATATACCTCACAAATATAGCTTTACTTCGCCAGCTTTTCCGCAGCACAGAGCACGTCATAAAGCTGCTTCTGCGTCTTCTCCGGGTAGCTGCTGACAATATTATAGCATTTCATCGCGTAGCTGGCAGGCTTCGTGGGTGGCTGTAGGTTCTCGAATAAGTCAGAGAAGGAGATTCCCAGCCCTTCCACGATTTTTTCCAGGCTGGCTATTGTCAGGCTCTTCTCGCCACGCTCGACCTGGCCGATGTAGGTCGGGTGCAGGTCCGCGCGTTCCGCCAGTTCCTCCTGCGTCATTTTTCTGGCTGTACGCTCGGCTCGGATGCGTTGGCCGAGTTCTTTCGTCATAGTGTTCAAAATCTCACCCCTATTTATAGATATAGTCTATAAATATTCTTTTATAGTTTGAACATACTATTGACTTCATTCATTTAAAAATATATACTTTAGTTGCTATGTAAGTGTAAATCACACTTTTAGTCTTAATTTCAGGAGGTCGTCATGATTCGCAAAAGCATTAAAAAAGGTCTTTCCGCGCTATTGGTAACTGTTTCTATTCTTTCACTTGTTGGGTGCGGCGGTCAAAAAACACTGGACGGGCATTACACCGTCGATACCCCGACATACAACTTTCCCAAAACATTAAACTTTGAAAGTGATGGGGATTGCGACTACAACGATACGCTCGGCATCACCTACAAAATCGAGGATGGGCGTCTCCGCTTCTACCTCGGCGCTATTTCCGAAGTCTATGATTTTACGAAAAACGGAAACAAAATCACCCTGACGAAAGACGGTCAAAGCGTAACTTACAGTAAAGACTGATTATGATGAAAAGAGGATTACCATGAAAAAGGGTATCTATGTTCCCCTATCCTGTGCTATTCTTACCGTTGCCGCATTAAGCGGATGTAGTACAACAAATAAAATTCCTGATGCCACAATCGAAAATGCCATACAAGATTCTACAAATATTTATTCCGACTACGGTCTTTCCATACAGCAACTCTCTTTTGACAGCCGGAATTATGATAAGCAGGAAAAGACCGAGGCCGTGACAGTCACAGTAAACGCCGACAACGCCGATACATCCTATACCGCCACCTATGATGTTCTAGGCAAACTTTCTGATAAAAGTTGGCGTATTGTCAGCGTTACCCAAACATCCGAAGAGATTAAGCCAAAAAACGCGCTGTCCTACGAAGATGTGTCCCTGCTATCCGACAATCTCATAAAGGATGCCCAAGGCAGTGCACGTTTCACAGAAGCCTGTACTATGCACATTCAAGATTGCACCATTGACAGCACTTCTCTCTCGGACACGGCTTCAGCAAATCTCATTTTCTCTGCTGACACACAGTGCTTTAGCGTAAAACGCGAAGGTCTTGCTATTTTCAACTACACGCTCGGCGGCTGGACATTGTCAGACTGTCAGATTGGGGACTTTGATATAGAGCTTAACGAAAGTGGGCTATCGGGCACATGGTCACTCACTGAAGGAAAAAGCTATACAACTTTAACCGTAAACCATACAGACGGCAGTTCTGCTTATGCGACCTATGACTCCTACAGTCAGTCTATGGGATATGTCTTTTTTGAAACGCATGTCAGCGAAGTTTCGGAGTTTAAACTGAACATGGAGGACAACCTGTACTTTACCTATTGTACAGATGACGGTATGGAATACCAACCCTATTTTGAGTGTACAGATAGTTCCGGCGAATACCGTGCTTCGTTCACCATCAACCCGGAAAACAGTGCAAGTGATACACCTACGATTTGGGCAGGAATCGGCCATCTCACAAAGCAGTAATTTTTTCGTCGCCCTTCAACCAGTAACAAAAAAACACCGCCTCCCCCATCGGGGCAGGCGGTGTTCTTTTATCAAATCAGCTTAAAATCAAACCAACTCGATGATAGCCATCTCGGCGGCGTCGCCGCGACGAGGGCCGGTCTTGTAGATGCGGGTGTAGCCGCCGTTGCGGTCAGCGTACTTGGGGCCGATCTCATCAATGACCTTCTTGGCAACGTCCTCCTTGGTGATGTAGGAGAAGACCTGACGCTTTGCGTGCAGATCGTCCTGCTTACCGAGGGTGACCATCTTCTCGGCCATGGAACGAACTTCCTTGGCGCGGGTAACGGTGGTCTCGATCTTGCCGTTCTCAAACAGGTAGGTCACCATAGCGCGCAGCATAGCGTTGCGGCTGTCGGTGGCACGACCGAGTTTACGGGTACCGGGCATTTCGATTCACTCCTTATCAATAGAATCCGCGTGTCGCGGGGGGTTAGTTTTCGTCTTCCTTGGTCAGAGAGAAACCAAGGCTGTCCAGCTTTGCCATGACCTCTTCGAGAGACTTGCGGCCCAGGTTGCGGACCTTCATCATCTCGTCCTCGCTCTTGCCGATGAGGTCACCAACCGTGTTGATGCCGGCACGCTTGAGGCAGTTGAAGGAACGGACGCTCAGGTCCAGCTCCTCAATCGTCATCTCCAGTGCCTTCTCACGGCCCTGGTCGTCGTTGTCCACCATGATCTCGGTCTCGCCGGTCTCATCGCAGAGGTTCACGAACAGGTTCAGGTGCTCGGTCAGCACGCGGGCCGCCAGGCTCAGGGCCTCCTGCGCATTGCAGGTGCCGTCGGTCCAGACTTCCATAATCAGCTTATCGAAGTCGGTGATCTGGCCCACACGGGTACGATCCACCGTGTAGTTGACCTTGAGGACGGGGGTGTAGATGCTGTCCACAGCCAGGGT
>ERZ824598.2089-NODE-2089-length-22166-cov-4.094252_pt1 | contig 22166 bp, 18 predicted proteins | sample MGYA00519934_ERZ824598 | MGnify/ENA primary metagenome ERZ824598 (study PRJEB31778, sample SAMEA3449177) | human gut metagenome | biome: human gut; feature: human-associated habitat; material: faeces | place: United Kingdom | collected 2010/2012 ...
GGACTTAGCGCAATATAAGGAGGCGGCGGGCACGCCCGGCCTCCCACCCACGTCGTACAAGCTCTCCTGCCACACGGAAAAGGGGCGCGGCGTGTTCTCGTTCTGCGTCTGCCCCGGCGGCGAGGTCGTCGCCGCCGCGTCGGAAGAAAAGCGCGTCGTGACGAACGGCATGAGCGAATTCGCGCGCGACGGCGAGAATATCAACGGCGGACTTTTGGTCTCCGTTACGCCGGAGGATTTCCCGTCCGGCGGTACCCTCGCGGGCGTCGCATTCCAGCGGGAGCTGGAGGACGCGGCCTATCGCCTTGGCGGCGGGAATTACGCCGCCCCTGCCCAGCGGGTCGAAGATTTCCTCAAGCATCGTCCGTCAACGGGAGCGGGAAAAGTCGTGCCGACCTATCTTCCCTCCGTCCGCTGGTGCGACCTGCACAGCTGCCTCCCGCCCTTTGTGTGCGAGGCGCTTGAAGAGGGCATCCCGATGCTGGGGAAAAAGCTCAAGGGCTTCGATTCTCCCGACGCCGTCCTGACGGCGGTGGAGACGCGCTCTTCGTCGCCGGTGCGCATCGTGCGCGATAACAGTAGTTTTCGATCCGCCCTGCGCGGTTTATATCCCTGCGGCGAGGGCGCGGGCTACGCCGGCGGCATCATGAGTGCTGCGGCCGACGGCCTGCGCGTCGCAGAAATGATTTTGGAGGAATTGAACCATGAATGAAAAAATCGGTGTCATCATCGACTTCCTGACTCCGGCATACGAAAAGACCCTGCGCGACACCGCCGCGCGCTGCGGATATGACATCGTCTTCTTCCCCTCGTCCAAGGCGGCGGAGGGCAATGTGGACGACTGCACGATCCTCTACGGCCATCCGTCCCAGCGCGTTATCGCGGGCGCACGCAATCTCAAGTGGTACGCGAGCTGCTGGGCGGGCGTGGACCACTTCTGCCGCGACGACCTGTATCAGAATCCCGACTGCCTGCTGACGAACGCCTCGGGCGCTTACGGCACGACCATTGCCGAGCATTCCGTCATGGTCTCGCTGATGCTGCTGCGCCGCCAGATGGAGTACACCGAGATCATCCGCGAGGGCGATTGGCGCGTGCTCCCGGGCGGTATCCACTCGCTCCACGGCGCGCGCGTCACGTGCCTCGGCACGGGCGACATCGGCACGGAATTTGCCCGCCGTGTGCGCGCGTTCCATCCCACGAGCTTGATCGGCGTCAGCCGCAGCGGCCGCGCGAACGCGGACTTTGACGCTGTTCATCCCGTCACAGAACTCGATCGGCTCCTGCCGGAGACTGACCTTCTCTTCATGTCCCTCCCCTCGGTGAGCGACACGGTGAACATCCTGAACGCAGACCGCATGGCGCTGCTCCCGAAAGGCGCTTATGTCGTCAACGTCGGCCGCGGCACGGCCATCGACCAGGACGCGCTGATCAAAGCGCTGGATTCCGGGCACCTCGCCGGTGCGGCGCTCGACGTCGTCGTGCCCGAACCGCTGCCTGCGGATCATCCGCTGCGCAAGGCCAAGAACCTCCTGCTCACGCCGCACGTCGCGGGCAACATGACGCTCGGCTACACCTGCGAGCGCAACGTGCAGCTCTTCTGCGAAAATCTGGAAAATTACGCCGCGGGCCGCCCGATGCATCACCTCGTCGACCGCAGAAAGGGCTATTGAACCGCGTCGCGTTCCGCCGCTTTGCGGTGGGCGCAGCACATAAAAAGGCAGCAATATGAAAAATTCCCGCATCAAAAACGGTATCATGCGCATTGTGCAGGGTATCATCATCGGCGCGGGCGCGATTTTGCCGGGCATCTCCGGCGGCGTGCTCGCAGTCGTATTCGGCATCTACCGCCCCGCGATGGAGCTGCTCACGCACCCCGGGCGCGCGCTTCAACGCTACTGGCGGATGCTGCTCGCCGTCGGCATCGGCTGGGCGATCGGCTTTTTGGGCGGCGGCAGCGTGATCCTTGCGCTATTCCACCAGTCGGAAACCGTCGCCACGTGCCTCTTCATCGGGCTCATCCTCGGCACGCTGCCCGACCTCTGGCACGAGGCGGGTACGCAGGGGCGCGGCAACAGCTCGTACATCTCGCTGATCGTCAGCTTCCTCGCCCTGTTCGGCGCGCTGATGGCCGTCAAGTTCAGTTCATTTGCCGAGATGCCCGCAAACTTCTGGGGCTTTCTCTTCTGCGGCGTGCTGTGGGGCTTCAGCTTCATCATCCCGGGGATGACGTCGTCGTCCATCCTGATGGCGGTCGGCCTTCTCACGCCGCTGATCGACGGCATTGCGCAGCTTGATTTCACCGTGCTCGTCCCATGGGGGCTTGGCATGGTCGGCGTGATGGCGCTCTTTGCCCGTATCGTGAGCAGGCTCTTTGATACGCATTACTCGATCGCCTGTCACGCTGTCATCGGCATCGTGCTTGCCTCCACGCTCATCATCATTCCGACGGACTTTGCCTCGACAGCGGAGATGGTCTGGAGCGTCGCGTGCGCCATCCTCGGCGCGGTGCTCGCGTATTTTGGCAGCAAGCTCCAGCCGCAGGAAGACGCGGAGATTGAGGCGAAATAAAAGCAGATACAAAAAGCTGACGGTCAAAAGATCGTCAGCTTTTTACGGTATCATTATTTGTGAGCGCTTCGCTTTTGAGCTTGCGCTTGTAGTGGTACATCATCCGGTCGGCGCGTTTGATCGCATCCTCTACGCTGCCGAGCACCGGATTGAAGCACGCATAGCCGACCGACACGTGCGGCAGGTGCTCGTTTTTCACTCGCCGTGCCGTCAGCTCGCGCAGGAATTCCGAAAGATACTTTTCCGCCGCCGTGTCGGAGATCTGCGCGATGACGCAGAATTCGTCGCCGCCGATGCGGTAGCAGTAGCCGACCTTGGAGAACACGGCGTAGATCGTGCTGCCGACCTCGGCAAGCACCGCGTCGCCCACGCCATGGCCAAAGGTGTCGTTGACGGACTTGAACTCGTCCACGTCGAGATAGTAGATGACTGCGTGCCCGCGCAACGAGGCGAGACGGCTCTCATAGCTGCGGCGGTTCAGAAGATGAGTCAGCGTGTCGATTTTCTGCGTGAGCTCGGAATACAGGATGTAAACCATCAGACCATCGACCGCTGAGCACGCCCACATGATGCGCACTTCGGCACCGTACTGGAGGAACAGCCCACAGAAGAAAAAGACCGGCAGGATGATAACGAGCGCTCGATACAGGCCATAATGGTGCGAACTCTCGCTCAGCAGCTGACCAATGAACAGCAGAACGCCGCTGGCATAGGCCAGCACGTAGACCCAATAAAACGTTTCGTGATGATAAACGTTTTGTGCGTCGACCGAGAAGATGAAGCCGAAGAAAGCCGACAGCACCTCGAGCCCCGCGTGGACGCCGATGAGGGTATAAATGAGCTTTTTATGCTTGAGCGGCGTCATCAGGTCGCTGCAAAGCACAGTGATGATCGGCGCTGTGGATAACTCGATGGTCTTGACAAGGATGTGCAGCGTCCGCAGCGACGGATCGGCTCCGTCCATCCAAACGCCGAACCATTCCGATACCATGCATGCGATCACCAGTACGGAGATCGTGTAAACCGTCTGCTTTTTGTCATGCTCCATCAGATCATTGCCGCTCACGAGCATGTCCATGATAATCATAATAAAGACCGAAAGGAAGATGGTAGCCGAGTAGAAATCCGACATGGCGCGAACCTTCCTTTCTGATAGTTATATTCTTACTATATCACAGTTGAGAAAGACTGCAACTAAAAAACGTCGAATTCTGTCGTTTTTCCAAAATTCACACAGAATCTGCCAGCAATTCGCTGTACTGCGCAAGGCTCTGCGTGGCGAGTTGCTGCATCGTCGACCAGTCCGCCGCGCCCGCACTTCCCTGCACCGCCACGGTGCGAAAACCCGCGTCCTTCGCGTTTTGGATCGCCGCAAGCGAGCCGGAAAAGACGATCGTATCGTCCTTTTGCGAGTGCAGGCGCTTCATCGCGCGCTCGAACATCGTGCCGCTGTCCGCCTTGCAGAGCGCGACGGATTCTGTCAGCACGAAGCGGAAATAAGAGTGAAGCCCCGCCTTTTCGAGCGCTTTTTGCGCGTCCTCCGCGCTGAACGCCGTCACCGCGCCGAGCCACACGCCCTCCATCTTAAAAAGTGAAAGCGCCTTGTCGAGTCCCTCGCGCGCCGCGCCGTCGGGGGTGAAAAGGGTATCGCCCAGTGTAAAGATTGCGCTTTGCAGCCGCATATTCGGTTCCTCCTGCGTTTGAATGATGATTGCCTCTTATTATAATGCGCCCCGCCGTCATTTGCAATCGCGGCGAAGAAGAATATCCTATGCAGCACGATTCTGTATAAATTTACGGATGCATTCACAAAAGAATCTGAAAGACGGGAGCTTGACGCACTGCTTTGTGAAAAATGATGAACAAAAATACAGATTCAACGCTGAAATTTGGCATGATTAGGTATGAATATTCTCTTGACTATGTATTTTTATTGAGTTACACTGAACTCATCAACTTTCCGCCGCTGTGTGTGGCGGCATAAGACCACTCTGGAGGACGAAAACCATGAAACATTATCCAAACTCTGTCAGCAAAGCGCTCGCGCTGCTGATGGCCCTGGTAATGACGCTCTCGCTCGCGGTCACGTCCGCGTTTGCCGTCAGCTACCAGGACATGAACCCCAAGGACGATGCGCTGCTGGGAACGAAATTCCCGGTCGACGCGACCATCACCCTTGTCACCGATGAAAACGGCAAGGACGTGTCCCTCTCCATCCCCGTGTCCGGCATGACGAAGGATGCGCTCGCCGCGGCCGTCAGCGCCGGTACCGTTTCGCTCTCGCTCGAGCGCGACGATTCCCGCCCCTACGTCAACGAGGAGCTGTTCCCCTACGCTTATGCGGGCGGGGATCTTGACAGCTGGATGACCGAGGGCAAGGACGAGCACCAGTTCACGGACATCAAGCTCTCCGCAAGCGAGAAAAACGGCAAGACCGTGCTCGACGTGAGCTTCCACGTGAATAACTACTTCTACTCCACCAACCGCAGAACCGGCGAGACCAGCGTCGACTACAGCGTGCCCCACACCAACGGCGGCTACTACATCGACCTGTGCGGTTACTTCGACCTGACGGCCAAAAACAGCGGCAAGGCGATCGGCTCCGCACCTGTCAAGGTTGCGCCGTATGAAAACTTCAACACCATGTGGGAGATCTACAAGGAGCTTGATACGATCGCGGCAAACGGCATGAAGAACGGTCTGTATGTTGAAAGGTTCTCCATGGGCCAGTCCACCGCGGGCCGTGATATGCCCTACCTGATCGTGGCCGACTCCAAGGCGAGCGTGAGCAAGTGGCTCGCCCTGACCGAGCAGGCCGAGACCGATCCCGATGCCGTGCTCGCCCAGATCAAGTCCGGCAAGCTCGACGATATCCGCGTGCCCGTGATGTATTCCAACATTCACTCCAACGAGGTCGCCGCCACCGACGGCGTACTCGACTTCGCCAAGATGATCACGAGCGAGAAGAGCATCGACTACAAGATCCTCACCGGCTTCACCGCCGCGGGCGAAAAAGAGCTCAAGGAGGAAATGGGTCCTGTCGGAGCGGAGGGCAGCGTCGCCATCCCCGACCTCGTCAAGGATAAGGCCAGCTACTTAGGTTACCTGACGGTCGATAACAACGGCAAGTCCGGCAAGGTCGACCTTGAAAAGTATTACACCGTGAAGAGCAACACTGTAAACGTCAAGGACGAGCTGCTGTCCGACGTGTTCTTTATTCTTGTTCCCGAGGAAAATGTCGACGGACGTACCTATCTGACGAGACACTCCACCAACGGCTATGACCTCAACCGCGACAACTCCTTCCAGACCACGAGCGAGACGGCCAACATGCAGCAGCTCATCGGCACGTTTAACCCCATGTCGCTTGCCGAGTTCCACGGCCGTGTGCAGGCCTTCCAGTGCGAGCCCTGCGATCCCCCGCACGAGCCGAACTTCGAGTATGACCTGCTCGCCAACCACCTCATCACCGGCGGCGAGGCGCTCGGCATCGCGGCGGTCGCCAACAACGATGGCTACAACAGCTATGTGATCCCTCAGCGCGATTACCTGAGCTACACCGGCAACGGCACCGAGACCTACTGGGAAGACCCGTGGGACGATATGTCCACGAGCTACACCCCCCAGTTCGCCATGCTGCAGGGCACCGTTGCCTATACCGTTGAGCTGCCCGCCTACAACGACGATACCGCGCAGGCGGCGCAGTACGGTATCCTCGGCAACGCCGCCTATGTTGCCGCCGAAAAGCTCTCCTATCTTGAATCCCAGGTCACCATCTATCAGCGCGGCGTGCACAACCTGAACTCCGACGCTTACAGCATGGTCGGCCAGTGGTTGTGCGACCAGAACGACGTCGAGGGCGCGGAGATGGACGTCTTCCGTCCCGAGTACAACGGCACGGGCCAGAACGGCAACTTCTATCCCGAGTGCTATATCATCCCGCTCGACGGCAAGAAACAGACCAACCTCCAGGCCGCGGCCGACATGATGGAGTGGCTCACGAGAAACGACGTCAAGGTCAACGTGACTGAAAAGGAATTCACCTATGACGGCGTTACCTACCCCGCCGGTACGATGATCATCTCGATGTATCAGGCCAAGCGCTCTGTCGCCAACGGCGCGCTCTATGACGGCACGCTCATCAACGGCTGGACGATCCTCTACTCCGAGGGCATCACCTCCTTCAATGAAACGCGCGGCTTCGACATGGTCACCGTGGCCGAGCCCGCCGCCTACAAGAGCATCTCCGCCGTTTGCGGTAGCCCCATGGATCACGATGACGCCCTCGCCTATACGAAGGGTCTGACCTCCTACTTCACCGGCGACAAGAACAAGGACGTCATCCTCTCCAACGCCTCCGAAGACTCCACCGCCGCCGTCAACGAGCTTCTGAAGGCCGGCAAGACTGTCGGCATGGTCACGAGCGGCGACCACATGGGCGATTTCATCTGCTCCTACGCCGACTATCAGACCGTCGCGGGCAAGTATCTGCTCTCTGCCGCGGGCGTCGACAAGACGAGCGTGAAGGCGAAGATCATCACCAAGTCCCCGACCGTCTACATCTCCGGCACGCCCGCTGAAAGCGAGAAGGGATTTGTCTACACGCCGCAGATCAGCCAGAGCGCCGGCTGGAACTATGATACCGCCGCGATGAACCTCATGGGCTTCACCACGACCTCCGACGTGACCAAGGCGGACGCCGCCGCAGGTGCGACGAAGCTCGACGCCGCCGCAAAGACCGCCGTGAAAAACGGTCTGCCGTACATCGGTTACAGCTATTCCACAGCGTCCTCCGCCTCTGACCTCATCGCCGGCGTGGAATACACCGAGCTGGACGGCGCGATGGACTGCCTGACCCCCGTTGTCTATCCCAACAAGACCCTTGTGAACGCGAGCTACATTGCTGACGGCGACGATATCCTCTACGCCTACGGCCTCGGATACTTCTCCAAGGTCCCCGCCTCCGCGACGGTCCTCGTCAAGAGCGATAAGACCAAGACGCCCACCGAGGGCTTCATCCCCACGAACACTGCCGAGCGCGCCGCGGGCTTCAAGGCCTACATGAACGGCGGCGTGCAGGGCTTTGCCTACAAGGAAAACGGCATGAATGTCGTCCTCTTTGCAAACTCCCTGACCAACAAGGTCCATCAGAGAGACGAGTACGCCTTCATCAGCAACTTCCTCTTCTCCTCTGTCCTGAGCGACAAGAACTATGACGGCTCCGCGTCGCTTCCCTTTACCGACGTCGCCGACGACGCCTACTACGCCGACTCCGTCGCCTGGGCCGTTGCCAACAACGTCACCTCCGGCGTGAGCGCCACGAGCTTTGCCCCCAACGCGAGCTGCACGCGCGGCCAGATGGTCACCTTCCTGTGGAGAGCCGCCGGTTCCCCCGAGCCCAAGTCCACGACCACCGCGTTCACCGATGTCAAGAGCGGCGCGTACTATGAAAAGGCCGTTGCCTGGGCCGTCGAGAACAACGTGACCACCGGCACGAGCGCGACCACCTTCTCCCCCGACGCGACCGTCACGCGCGGCCAGAGCGTCACGTTCCTGTGGAGAGCGAACGCCAGCCCGGCTGCGGCCAGCGCGAGCAGCTTCACCGACGTCGCCGCGAGCGCCTACTACGTCTCCGCCGTCAACTGGGCGGTCGAGAACAATGTGACCAACGGCACGAGCACGACCACGTTCTCCCCGAACGCCGACTGCACGCGCGCCCAGATCGTCACGTTCCTCTATCGCGCGATGGCGAAGTAAGACCTTTCCCAAAATGAAAAAATACGCTGTGGATGATTCTACAGCGTATTTTTTGTTGCTTGGATTGCGATTCGTTGTCAATTTTCGCGCAGGACCTCGCACAGCGCCGCGTGCAGGGCGGTCAAGTCGATGGGCTTTGATAAATGCCGCGACACGCCGCAGGCGCGCTCGCGCTCTCTAAAAACGAGCGCGCGATGGCGCGGTTGATCGCGTTGTCCTCCACGAGCAGGACGCGCCTGCCGCGCAGCGGTGTCACGGTACTTTTTACTCTCCATCCCTCCGAAACGTTGTTGGTCTGCCGTTCCTACGGGTCCTCTCAAGGTTTTATTGTAACAGATATCTCCAAAATATCAACTAATATGTATAATAAATATTTCTAATGGAAAACTTGCGCCGTGTAAACTATATAGGGCAAAGGAGGCGCGCGGCGTATGTTGGATTTCTCGCAAAGGCTGAAACAGCTCCGCAGGGACAGGCACCTGACGCAGGCGCAGGTGGCGAAGCGCATCGGCGTGACCGCGGCGATGGTCTCGTCGTATGAGACGGATATCCGCCTGCCGTCCTACGAGGTCATGGTGCGTCTGGCGGACCTGTTCGGCGTCACAGTGGACTACCTGCTCTGCCGCCAGGACAAGCGCTTTCTCGACATCTCCGATTTGAGCGAGGAGGAGGCCGCGCTCGTGTGCGGCATGGTGGAGCTGCTGAAGAAAAAAGACGGAAAGAAGTAGAAGAGACGCTTTTGCAGTGAGCGTCTCTTTTTTGCTGCCATCAGAGCTCTTGCCGCCGCCTCCCCGTTGCAATATCGGGGGAAAACCGGTATAATGGCGGCGAGAAATAGCCGACACGGTCGGCAGTATGAGGAGGACGAGACCATGTTCAGACCTGTTCGCAAAAAGGCAAACGAGATCAGCGTGGAGGAGGCGAAAAAGCTCCTGCACGAGGCTCGCCGCGGCGTGCTGGCCGTCAGCGGAGACGACGGCTACCCCTACGCGGTGCCCATCAACTACCTGTACGACGAGGACGCGCAGGAGATCATTTTCCACGGCTCCAAGGTCGGCCACAAGGTGGATGCGCTCAAGAGAAGCGACAAGGTCTGCTTTACCGTCGTGAGCGGCGAGAGCGTCGAGATCGAGGACGAGGCCTGGGCCCCGTTTTTGAAGAGCGCCGTCGTCTTTGGCCGCTGCCATCTCGTCGCGGACCGCGGCGAGAGCGACGCGCTGTGCAAAAAGTTCGCGATGAAATACTACCCCACCGAGAAAATGGTCGACGGCGAAGTCGCCGCCTCCGGCAAAGCCGTCCAGATGTTCCGCATCAGCATCGACCACATCAGCGGCAAAAAGGTGCAGGAGAGGTAATGAAAAAAGAGACGCGAAAGCGTCTCTTTTTCATTGCGATAAAATACTATCAATTTGCTGAGAAAATATAAGGAAAGCACTGTAAAGCAAAAAACTATCATTTTTTGATAAAAGAAAAAACCCTTGAAATCATTGAGATTCCAAGGGTTTGGTGGAGACTGCTGGACTCGAACCAGTGACCTCCTGCGTGTGAAGCAGGCGCTCTAACCAGCTGAGCTAAGCCTCCATATTCGGCAGCCCGAGACGGATTGCCGAAGTGGTGACCCGTACGGGACTCGAACCCATGTTACAGCCGTGAAAGGGCCGTGTCTTAACCACTTGACCAACGGGCCATATGAGTCACGGGATGCTTTCGCATCCCGTGCATCTGGTAGCGGCACCTGGATTTGAACCGGGGACACTGCGGGTATGAACCGCATGCTCTAGCCAACTGAGCTATGCCGCCATTTCTCAAACGAGCAATTGAGATTATACTAGACACAGCTCAGATTGTCAACATATTTTTTTGTTTTTCTTCAAATTTCATATCGGAATATAGGTTGTTGGGTCTACGCTCGCTCCGTCGCGGCTCATGGCAAAGTGCATATGGCTGCCCTGCCCTATCTCGCATATGGCCGTTTTTCCGACAGAGCCTATAACATCGCCGCCTTTTACCTTATCGCCGGGGCTGACGGTCGGCGTGTCGGCAAGGTTTGAATATTGGGTCTTGATGCCGCTGCCGTGGTCAATGACCACCGTTGTTCCGTAGAGATCGTCCTGCGTCACGCTCACGACCTCGCCGTCTCCGGCAGCGACGACCACCTCGCCCTGCTGGGCAAGGATATCAACGCCGTCATGCGTGCGCCAGTCGGCCATAGTGACGTCATAGCTGAGCGCCTCGACGCTGTAGCCGCGCTCGATCTCTCCGGAGACCGGCCAGCGCCACGTCACCTGCTCGGGCCACACATCGTCCTGAGTGAGAGTTCCGGCCGAAACGACGTCGTCCTCGTTCGGAGCATCCACCGGCTGCGGCTTTTCGGTGCTCACGGGCGGCTCTGCGCTCGGTTCCGGGCGCTCGGTCTGCCGCGCGGCGCTTATGCCCGGATCAAGGCCGACGCCGGTGTCGTCCGCGCCTTTAACAAGGCTGTAAGCCGATATTCCTATCACGATCACACATAGCGCAAGGACTATGTAGAAGCCCTTGCCGGCAAAAAACTTATCCAGCTTGCCGCTTTTTTCGTTCTGCATAGGTAAACCTCCTTTAACTGCTGCTATTGTTGACCGTTTCGCGCAATAATATACAAAAAGCGTGCAATTGAATTCTGCCGTTGTAGATTATTTACAAAGGCCACGCCTCTGCCTTGTGCAGAACGCAGAAATCGGCTCAATTAGGAGATTGTTCACCAAAAATGTTAAATTATACGTTATGATGATATCAGAATAAAATTTTTTCAAAAAAGCTGTCCTGTTTTTCGGATAATTAATGTCTATATATATGAAGGACCCAAAAGGGGCAAAAATAATATAAAATTTAAGGAGGCAATTATGAAACACAACAAATTTACAGCACTTCTTCTCGCCGCGCTTATGCTGTTTGCTCTGTGCGCCTGCGGAAATGATGCAACGCTGACCGCTGTGCATCCGGACATTGCTCAGCCCGGAGCTGATGCTCACGCGTTTTTGTCTCTGCCTATAGAAATCAAAGTGGAGTCTGCCGGTGAGACCGCTCCGATATACGAGCTGAAAACAGACGAGACAACAGCCGTTGAGCAAATTGAGCGCTGCCTTGGAATAGACTTATCGACTGCCGAAAGGAGCACCTATTCTCTCGGGACTCAATACATAACCAAAGAATACACCGTCGATATCGACAGTGAGAACGGATACTGGATTTATTCTCTTAATGATATTCCACCTGCCAAGGCCGGTGCAGCGATGTCAGACGACAAGGCTATAGAGATTGCGAAAAGCTTCATGGAGGAAAATGAATTGTGGCCGTACGGCATGGAAAACTTTCAGGTAGCCGACCAATTCGGTCTGGACGAAAACGGCACTTACGCGCTCAGCTTTAAAACGGTTTATTTATATCCCAGAGTTGACGGAAAAACCGTGCTGGGCATATACAGAATAAGCATCGACCTGAGCCTTGATGGCGAGATACAGTCGATCTATTACCTTGCCACCCCCATCGGCGAGGCAAAAAACGTGGCTGTTAAAAGCCGCAACGAATTATCCTCAGATGTGCGTTCGGAAAACTACTCGGCGAGCTTTTCCGAAAACCTCACTGCCGCCAAATTAAACGACTGTGAGCTTGGCTACTACGCCGACGGAGTCGCGCACGACGGCAAGACCTATCTTTTCCCCGTTTACATCATGACCGGCGAGGGCACGAACGCCGCCGGTGAAAAAGAAACGTTCGACATCATAATCGACGCACAGAAATAAACAGGCACAGCAAAAAGGTCAGGATCTTAATCCTGACCTTTTTGTATATCAAATCATTTTTTGCAGTCGCGGCAGTCCTTGCAGCTTTGCGAGCAGCCGGAGCATTTGCCGCCGCAGCAGCCTCTGCCCTTTTTCATGCTGCGCACGGCAAGCACGAGCCACACGGCAAGAACGGCGATTATAACAAGCTCCATTTCAAAAAATCACCCCGATAAGCGCATACACGCAGAAGGCCGCCAGCCACGCCACGCAGCACTGCGAGATCATTACGAGCACCGTTTTCACTCCGCTGCCAAGCTCGCGCCTGAGCGCCGCCAGAGCCGCCACACAGGGCGTATACAGCAGGCAGAACACGAGAAAGCTCACGGCCGAGGGCAGAGTGAAAAGGCTCCCCAGCGCGGCCGAGCCGAGGTTTGCGCCGACATTCATCAAAACGCCGAGCGTGCTTATGACGGCTTCCTTTGCCATGAGGCCTGTAAGAAGTGCCGTTGCGACGCGCCAGTCGCCAAAGCCGAGTGGCGCGAACACCGGCGCTATCCATGTGCCGATGATGGCAAGCAGACTGTCGGTGCTGCCCTCGCCGACAACGTTGAGGCGCACGTCGAAGTGCTGCAAAAACCATATGACGATGGTCGCCGCAAAAATGACGGTGAACGCACGGCGGATGAAGTCCCACGCCTTTTCCCACATGAGCAGCAGAACGCTTTTGAGCGACGGCATGCGGTAGTTCGGAAGCTCCATGACAAACGGCACGGGCTTGCCTGTGAACGCCGTTTTGCTGAGCACCTTTGCCGCTATTATGCCCACAAGCATGCCGAAAACATACAGGCAGGTCATGACAAGGCCTCTGTGATCCGGGAAGAACGCCGCCGTGAACACGGCATAAATGGGTATCTTCGCAGAGCAGCTCATAAACGGAATGAGCAGCATCGTCATCTTGCGGTCGCGCTCGGACGAGAGCGTGCGCGTTGCCATGATGGCCGGAACAGAGCAGCCGAAGCCGATGAGCATCGGAACAAAGCTGCGGCCCGACAGGCCGATGCGGCGCAGCAGCTTATCCATGACAAACGCAACGCGCGACATATAGCCCGTGTCCTCCAAAATTGCGAGGAAGAAGAACAGTACAACGATTATCGGCAAAAAGCTTAGCATCAACCAGATCTCCCTGATAGTACAGAATGATAGATGAAATAATCTTTTTACGGTATTCTTTAACGGCAAGGACAATTTTATCGGAAGCTCCGCATCTTTCTAATTCAAAAACAAGGTCAGCAAGTTTTTCGACTATTCCAGGGTAATATTCATTATCTATTTTAACAACAAGCGGCATTGCAAATTTTTGAAAATCAATTTTCTCTATCCAAGGATAAATGCTCATAATCTTCCTTCTTTCTATTCGCAAACGCAGTATACATACTGAAAGTACGTCAATAACGCAGAATATCATTTATAAATTACCCAATGGATGATTTTATTATAGCATATATGTGAAGCATTCAACAACTACTAATGTATCATTTTGTTGATTTCCTCACGCTTTCGTGATATGATAATTCTTAATGTAAGGAGGGACTCGCTATGGCTGTAACATACAAAAAGTTATTTCACTTGCTGATCGACAAGGGTATGACCAATGCCGAGCTGATGGAGAAAGCCGGCTTTAGTGCCAATATCATTACCCGTATCAAGCGTGACAATTATATTTCTCTCGATAGTATTGAGAAGATTTGCAAAACTCTTGGTTGTGGGGTTGACGATATTTTAGAATTTACGGATGAGGAGAAATAAAAATGGCTAAAAACACAGTACAATCCGTTGAACCGAATATTGCCGACTTGGTGAATGGCTGGCTCAAATCATATAAAGTGGATTATAAATTGGAGCAGGAGTCCTTGAACACGGAAATCGATCAAGCCCTAAATGATTATTTTTCCAAGAACGGCGGCAAGGGCGGCAATCGCCCTGATGCAAAGCTACTCCTACAAGCCAATGATGGGAAATACTATCCGATTTTGATTGAATACAAAGGATACAAAGATAAACTTGTAAAGCTGGATGCTGAAGGAAATGTTGCAAACAGAAACGCAAAGAACCAACCTGATTATACAAATATCAACTCTTATGCGGTGAACGGTGCAGTTCATTATTCTAATGCGGTTCTGCACTACACAAGTTATACGGATGTTATCGCCATTGGCGTTACGGGCTACAAGGATGCTAGCGGGAAGCTAAAACATTTGATCGGCGTTTACTACATTGCCAAGAGCAATTTTGGCGTTGGTCAAAAGGTTGATGAATATACCGATCTTTCTTTTTTGAAAAAAGAACACTTCTCTGCATTTATCGAAAAGGTCAAACAATTATCGCTCCCTCAGGACGAAATTGAAAAACTAAAGGAACGCAGAGAACAGGAAATTACTGCAAGCCTTGTTAAGCTGAACAACTACATTTTCAAGAGCGAAAAGGGTCTGAGTGAGAATGACCGTGTTTATCTTGTTGTTGCTTCTATTATGGCTACCCTTGGCGATGTGGAGAACAATGTATACCCGCTTACCAAAGCTGATCTGAAATCGTCCAACGAAAGAAATAATACGGACGGCGATATTATGATTCGTAAAATCGAGTCCTTTCTGGATGCCAAAAAGCTCCCTAAAGACAAGAAAGACCTGATTGTGCGAACACTACAAAACACACTGACTACCGACAACATCAACAGAGCAGAAGATGGCGAAAGCCAGTTGAAACGAGTATTTATCAAGATTGTTGACGACCTTGGCGTTTACTACAAAATTGGCTTAAATACAGATTTTACTGGGAAGCTGTTCAACGAAATGTATTCATGGCTTGGCTTCACACAGGATCAGCTCAACGATGTGGTTTTAACACCGCCCTATGTTGCGACCCTTCTGTGCCGCCTCGCAAGAGTAAATAAAGACTCTTTCGTATGGGACTTTGCCACTGGATCGGCAGGTCTGCTGGTAGCAGCCATGAATGAAATGTTGGCTGATGCCAAGAAGAAAATTAAGTCGCCCGAAGAGTTAGCACGCAAGTCAGCGGAAATTAAAGCAAACCAGTTATTGGGTCTGGAATCCTGTCCAATGTTTATATGCTTGCTGTTCTCAACATGATTATGATGGGCGACGGTAGCTCCAATATTTTGAACAAGGACTCTCTGAAATTTGATGGTCATTATGGTTTTGGCAAAACTGATGAGAAGTTCCCGGCAGACGCATTTATTTTGAATCCGCCTTACTCTGCGGAGGGCAACGGAATGATCTTCGTGGAAAAGGCTCTTTCTATGATGGATAAGGGCTATGCTGCTATCATTATTCAGAACTCCGCAGGTTCTGGTAATGCAGTTGAATATAATAAAAGCGTTTTAACGCATTCAACTCTTCTTGCCAGTGTTAGAATGCCTATCGACTTGTTTGTTGGTAAGTCAAGTGTTCAGACACATATCTATGTTTTTAGGATTGGCGAAGCGCATCAAAAAGATGACATTGTAAAATTTATTGATTTCTCCAATGATGGATACACAAGATCTTCAAGAAAGAAGTCAACAAACAATTTAAGAGATACTGATAATGCTAAGGAAAGATACCAAGAGCTCGTCAATTTAGTCCGTTTCGGGAAAAGTAAGATGAGTATCTTCACTGAACAGGACTATTATGAAGGAGTTATTGATCCGGAAAACGGAGCCGATTGGAATCAAACTTCACCTATTGATACAAAACCGACGGTAGAAGATTTTAAGAAAACTGTTAGTGATTACCTTGCTTGGGAAGTATCTACACTTTTGAAGAATCAGCCTTCGGAGAATGAGCGCCTGGGAAAATGACAGCCTCACTTAATGAGAAATTGCGGACAGTTAAGTGGGGCAAATACAAAACAAGTGAATTATTTCAGCCGCAAAAGATTACCAATATGTTATCCAAGGAAGATTTATCAGAAAAATTCAACTTCCCGGCATATTCTTCCGAGTCTACCAATAATGGAATAATTGGATATACTGATTCGCCTGAATTTATATGCGACGATGAACACCCTGTTTTTGTTACATTCGGAGATCACACATGTTCTTTCAATATTGCTACCAAAAGTTTTTCGGTTCTTGATAATGTGAAGGTGTTGTTGCCAAGTATTCATAACATCCGTTGCTTATTGTGGATTATTACAGCTTGGCAAAAGCAAATTCCTAATCTTGGATATGCACGACATTGGAAAATAGCAAAAAACTGCATCGTAGAACTTCCCACCAAAGACGGCGAAATCGACTTTGATTTTATGGAATCATTTGTAGCTGAGCTGGAAATTCAGCGGGTAGCTGAGCTGGAAATTCAGCGGGTAGCTGAGCTATCCGCTTACTTAACAGTAAGCGGATACGACAATTATGAATTGTCGGCTGAAGAGCTTAACGCTCTTCAAAGATTTACTGAGCTCGACGATGATAATTGGGGCACATATACCGTAGGTAATCTTTTTGAAAAAATAGCAACAAAAAAATTGCCGTACAAGGCGAAGGAATTACCCAAGCAGCCCACAGACGATTATGTTCTTCCTTGTCTCACATCAAGTTTCCAAAATCAAGGATTGAACTATTATGCACCCAAAGCCGGAGCAACTGTATTGAACAATGTGATTTCTATTCCTTCTAATAGTGATGTCTACAGAGCATATTATCAGACAAGAGATTTTACTGTTTTGTCCGATGCTTATGCTATTCGCTGGAAATCCAAGGAAATTGAACTCTCCCCGAATCAATATCTGTTCATGGTCATGTGCATTAACAAAGTGACCGACCTGCCGATTTATTCTTATAAGAACAAGCTCGGCGGCTGGAATGTTGTAAAAACCAAAGAGATTAGATTGCCCGAAAAGAATGGCAAAATTGATTTTGCTTTTATGGATACTTTCATATCCGCCATCAAAAAACTGGCAATCAAGGAAGTTGTACTTTATAGTGATCGAAAGATCGCAGCAACAAAAGAATTGGTTTCAAAAAACAATCAACTGAATAGCTAAGCCAAAGGCGATCAACCGTAAAAAGTTGGTCGCCTTGTTTTGTTATTACATAGCAAAGCCGAGCGCCCATGTCAACGGTCGAGATGAACGGGCTTCGCCCGCCGTTGACAAGTTCTCCCGTCTCCGCTGTATGGTAATCAAGGGGGCGACAGCAAAAAGTGCTGCCGCCCCTGTTCATAAAAAAGTTGCAATTACGATACCAAACATCTCCTGTGCAAATATTGACAATCGGTGTCGCTATTTGTATAATGATGTCGTGGAAGTTTGTCCACACATAAAAACTGAATAAGAATGTTCAAACACATTTTGTGAAAGTCGGATTTGTCCGACACGGTATCGGTACACCGGAAGTGCCGAACTGCTCCACCATGCCTTTGGTTCTGCCGGCGGGAGTTGTATAAAGCAGAACTCGACTTTGATTTTTCAGAGCCGATTACATAGAACATCACTTTGAAGCGAGAGCTATGCTCCCGCCGATTTCTGATGTTTTGTGTAATCGGCTCTTTTTGTTTTGTCATTTTTCCAAAACACCGTTCAGTGCCAAATGCGTAAACCTGAAAAATCGGCGAAAACGAAAAGGCTGGGTAGCGTAGAGCAAGATTCTACCATGGGTCCAAATTTCGCCTATCGCTCAATTTGCCCCCCCATGGAATCTTGTTGGGGAGTGCCTTCCCCAAACCCTGCATCTGTTCTGCTTTCGCAGAAGCAACGGCATCCGCCGACCAACCATTTTCACAAATGAAGGAGGAACTGAATGACCAAAACCTACAACACACCGAAACGCACACACATCGTAAAAACCCGTCTGGACGATGAAGAACACGCCGACTTTCTCCGCAGATTGGAGATTTACGACATGAATCAATCGGAGTTTATCCGTGAAGCGATCTCCGGCGCAACCATCAAACCAACCATCGTGGCAACATTGGTCAGTGATGATCTGTTGGCTGCTGTCGGCAAGCTAATTGCTGAGTACGGCAGAATCGGTAATAACCTAAATCAGATTGCCCGACACCTCAATGAATGGCACAGTCCCTATCCCGCCATGGCAAAGGAATTGCAAAATGCCGTCGCTGATCTCGCCATTCTGAAATTTGAAGTGATGAAAAAGGTAGGTGATGCTGTTGGCAACATTCAAGCATATAAGCTCTAAAAATGCCGATTACTCTGCCGCCGAAGCCTATCTCACTTTTGAGCATGATGAGTTCACCATGAAGCCTACTCTGGATGAAAACGGCAGGCTCATTCCAAGACAGGATTACCGCATTTCAACACTGAATTGCGGTGACGAAGATTTTGCGATTGCTTGTCTCCGTGCAAATCTCCGCTACGGCAAAAATCAAAAAAGGGAAGATGTCAAAAGCCATCACTATATCATCAGCTTCGACCCGAAGGATGTTCCTGACCACGGACTGACCGTTGACCGAGCGCAGCAGTTAGGCGAGGAATATTGTAAAAATCATTTTCCCGGACACCAAGCGATTGTCTGTACCCATCCCGACGGACACAACGGCAGCGGCAATGTTCATGTACACATCGTTATCAATTCTCTGCGAATTATGGAAGTTCCGTTCATGCCGTATATGGATAGACCGTGCGACACCCAACCGGGCATGAAACACCGATGCACCAACGCCGCCATGGAGTATTTCCGCTCCGAAGTCATGGAGATGTGCCACGATGCGGGTCTATATCAGATTGATCTGCTGAACGGCAGTAAGACAAGAGTGACCGAGCGTGAGTATTGGGCGAAGAAGAAAGGACAGATTGCGCTGGATGAAGAAAACGCTGTTCTTGCCGAACAGGGTTTGCCGGTCAAACAGACCAAGTTTGAAACGGACAAAGACAATCTCCGTGAAGAAATCCGCATGGCGCTTTCCGATGCAACAAACTTTGAGGACTTCGCAGAAAAACTTCTCCGCCGTGGTATCACCGTCAAGGAGAGCCGAGGGAGATTGTCCTACCTCACGCCTGACAGGACAAGACCTATCACAGCACGAAAGCTGGGTGACGATTTCGATAAAACGGCTGTGTTCGCCGCCTTTGTCAGGAACGCAAAACAGGTTAGAACGAAAACACCCGTTATTCATTCCGTCCCGACCATACAGGACTTTATCAAACAGCAAAACTCTGTCAGCCGTACGGTGGATATGGAAGCGGCGAAAGCCAAGGGCAAAGGTTATGAGTATTGGGCAAAGATACACAACCTCAAAAACGCAAGCCGAGCCCATGTGCTGTATCAAGAAATGGGCTTTGACTCGCTCGAAGCATTGGCTGCCGCCTGTGATGCCGCCCACGAAAAGCTGAGTGATATTCGCACAGAAATGAAATCAGTGGAAGCTACAATCGCAGAAAAGAAAGAGCTTCGTAATCATGTGCTGAACTATCACAAGACCCGATATGTAATCTACGAAATGAAAGCCTGCAAAAATGAGAAAGCTCGCCAGAAATATCGTGATGAACATGACGGCGACTTCATCATTCTTAACGCCGCCAAATGCTACTTTGATTCCAAGGGATTGAAGAAGCTGCCGAGCCATAAGGCGTTGCAGAGTGATGTAGAGCAGCTCATCAAAGAGAAAAACGAGCTTTACAACCAGTACCAGACCGCCAAGGAAGAAGCACAGCGACTTGATACCATTCGCCACAATATCGAGCAGACCCTTGGCAGAAAAATCGAACACAAACAGGAACAGGAGCGTTAATCATTCCCTTCGATTCGTTTTCATTCCCATCCGGCAAGTTCTCAAATTGGGAACTTGCCACCACAAAACAGAAAGGACAATTTTTATATGAACGAAAAGAAAAACAGAAATTACACAGTCAAAGAAAATGGCAACATAGTTGTTCACAACTACTGTGCGGCAGCGTTGCCGAAAATCACCGTGACCATTCACTCCGGTCAGACTACTTACCGCTTTAACGGAAGTTACGATGGAACACGAAGTCTTTCCGGTAAACTGCTCGACCACATGGCAAAAGATAATTAAAAATGCTCAAAAAATATTATAACGAAAGGGTGGATTTATTCACGAATGTGTGATATAATATATACAAGCAATCCTGTATTGGCAGACTGCTCGCCGATTAAGGAGGAACAAGACATGAACAGGCAGTCTGACAAAATTACTGCAATCTACTGTAGGCTGAGTCGTGATGACGAACTTGCAGGAGAGAGCAACAGCATTGTCAATCAAAAGGCGATTCTCAAGAAATACGCAAAAGAACAAGGTTTCCGAAACATCCAGTTTTTTGTGGACGATGGTTACTCCGGTGCTAACTTCAACCGCCCCGATTGGAACCGCATGATCGAACTGGTAAAGGACAACAAGATCGGCGTTATCATTGCAAAGGATATGAGCCGTATCGGAAGAAACTATCTGGAAGTCGGTCTTTACACGGAAATGCTTTTCCCCGAACATGATGTCCGTTTCATCGCCGTGAACAGCGGTGTGGACAGCGCCAATCAACAGGACAATGATTTTACTCCGTTCTTGAATATCATCAACGAGTTCTATGTCAAGGACAGCAGTAAAAAAGTCAAAGCGGTTATGAAGCAGAAAGGTGAATCTGGTGAGTATTTGACCACCAACCCACCCTACGGCTATATGAAAGACCCCGACAATCCAAAGAGACATTGGATTGTGGACGATGAAGCCGCTGCAGTTGTCCGTCAGATCTTCGCATGGTGCATGGCGGGCTTCGGTCCCTCTCAAATCGCCAAGAAGCTGAAAGAAGCAAAGGTGGATTGTCCGACAGTTCATTGGATGAAGATGGGACGAAATGCTCCTGCAAAGACACCCGATAACCCTTACGATTGGGCGCCACGAACCATCACCGGCATACTGGAGAAGCAGGAATACCTTGGTCACATGGTCAACTTCAAAACCCGTAAGCAGTCGTACAAGAGCAAAAAGAAAATCGAAAACCCGCCAGAGCAATGGAAGATTTTCGAGAATACCCATGAAGCCATTATCGACGAAGAAACCTTTACCCGTGTGCAAGAACTTCGCAAGAACAAACGCAGACCCGCCAGAACAGGCAAGACCAATATGTTCTCCGGTCTCGTCCGCTGTGCCGATTGCGGTGAGAAATTGTACTACTGTACCAGCAACAGTTTTGAAACCAGACAAGATCACTTTGTATGCTCCACTTCCCGTAAAAAGGGCAAGGAGGTCTGCGACACTCACTTCATCCGAGCTGTGGTGCTGGAAGAAGGTACACTTCAACACATGAGGTTGGTGATCCAGTGTGTTGCCGATTATGAGGATGCGTTCCGCAGAGCGTTGGGTGCAAAGCGAAGCGAGGAAGCAAAGAAAGACCTTTCTGCCAAAAAGCGAACCCTGCAGAAATCCGAAAATCGTCTGGCTGAACTGGACAGATTGTTCAAGCGTATTTACGAGGATATGGTCAACGGCAAACTGTCCGAAGCTCGCTTTCAGATGTTGTCTGATGATTATGAGCAAGAGCAAGCAGACCTGAGAGTCAAGATTGAAATGCTTGAAAACGAAATACAGAATCAAGAAGATCAAGCGGAGAATGTTGATAGGTTTATCCGACAGGCAAAGAAATACCTGTACTTGGAGAAGCTGACACCCACTATTCTGAACGATATGGTCAATGCCGTATATGTTCATGCACCGGACAAGTCCAGCGGACACCGAGTGCAGGATGTGACAATCAGCTACAACTATATCGGCATACTCCCCGCCAATTTACTCTATGACGTTATGAACGGAAAAGCGGCATGATTACTCATGCCGCTTCCCGAAAACAATATACTGTTTTATTGGACCGCCCCGAAGCGGTCTTTTTTCATCTTAACATCAGGTGCCGAGGTATGCGGCCTTGACCTGCTCGTTTGCGAGAAGCTCTTCGCCGGAGCCGGACATGGTAAGGCGGCCGGTTTCAAGGACATAGCCAATGTGAGCGGTTTTCAACGCCATATTTGCGTTCTGCTCAATGAGCAAAACCGTGATGCCCTGGCGGTTAATTTCGCGGATGATCTCGAAAATGCCCCGGACGACGATGGGGGCA
>ERZ824598.2135-NODE-2135-length-21740-cov-20.670187_pt1 | contig 21740 bp, 12 predicted proteins | sample MGYA00519934_ERZ824598 | MGnify/ENA primary metagenome ERZ824598 (study PRJEB31778, sample SAMEA3449177) | human gut metagenome | biome: human gut; feature: human-associated habitat; material: faeces | place: United Kingdom | collected 2010/2012 ...
TTATAACTATCTTTTTTATTTGTAAAAAAATTGGAGCTTTACACTCCAATTAATTAGTCATTATTCTTTTGTTATACTTTTTCTTTTTAACAATAATAATTGTTACAACTACAGCTCCTACTATAACTAGTAAGATGCCAGCGGCGATTAAAATATAACCCAAAATAGGCATGTGGAAGGTAATGCCTGGTATAAGTACTATAAATGTACCTACCATATTTGACGAAAATGTTACATATCTTCCATATCCATCACAAGCTACATTTATAAGCTTATCTCCATCTAAATAATAAACCTCAAGCTTATTCCTATCAAATGATGGTGATACCTCAAGATAATATTTAATATTATCTGATAGGGTAATTTCACTTCCATTATAATCCATTAAGGATATATTTATAGCCTCATAATGCTCGCTATAATCCTCCATAAGCTTAACAATCCTGTCATATTCACTACCAGAGGTTATAGTTTGTGACTGAACAATATAATTCTTAGGTAAAATATTATTTAGATCATCAATTTTAACACTATCACTTGATTTACTTAAAGATGTAACCTTAATTACCTTTGTTGTATAAGAATCATTACCTAAATTAGTTTTATACTTACTAGTTTTAGCTTTATAAATAATGGAATAAACACCAAGCTTAGAAAGTGTTATTTGATTGTTTTCAATTAAAACATCTTCTCCTTCAGGATCTAAAGCCTTTATTTCTAGCTCGCATTTTTCATCTCCAAGAGATGCACTAGCCTCAGGTAATTTATAAATAGCATTTTGAACAGAAGATACATCACCTGCACTATCAATAGTAATAGTTGGAACATATACACCCGGAAACTCGGTTTCACTATCAAGTGTTTTGTCTTCTTTAGATACACTATCTAAATTAAGCTTAATATTAAATGATACATCCATTCTCATCGCATCAACACGACCGGTAAGAGGAATAGGTGTTTTAATATCATTTCCCATTAAGCTTACAGTATAGGTGCTTTTTTTACCTACATCTTCTTTTATAACTCCTCTTTCATAATCTCCGTGAATAGAAAGATTAGTTAAGGCATTATTATCAAGAAGCGTAATTGAGACAAAATAGAAATCACCTTGATTAACCACTAAAGCATTAGAATCAAAATACTTTTCAATCATTCCCGCACCAATGGAGCTTGTACCTCCAATGGTGTAGGATGAATTATAATACACGTTCTCTTCTAATCCTTCTTCTGCATGTAGCAATGGAAGAGGAGTAATTAGTAAGATAGCACAGCCTAGTATTAATTTCTTTTTCATAAAATCACTCTCCATATACAGCAACAATCGTTACAAAGCCATTTTCTAGATAATCCTTAATAATAGCCTCATTTTCCAAATCAATCGTTTTAAGAGTACCATTTACTAAAATGGCCCAATGATTAAAGCCTTCATTTTGTTCTTGACGCTTTAAAGCCCTTAATTGGGTAGATGTTAAAGTATTACCTAAAGTACTTCCTTCTACAACCGTTGAATAAGCAATACTTAAATCAATGTAAGTTCCATTTTCATATTTTTGATATTTAACAGTAAGTGGTCCTTTTAGAATCGCTTTAATTTCACAGCTTTCAGTAATTTCAAAGCTTGTATCATATAAAGCATCAGTTTGATAGAAATATTTTTTGTTTTCACCTGCGCCAGTATAGAAGATTGGCTTATCACATTCCCAACCCGTAAATGTATATCCTGTAGGAACCGTAAAGACAAAATCAGCTAGAACTAATGTATAAGTTGTTCCACTCTTATAATATGTCTTAGTCGCAATTTCACGATCAGTACCATCTATATTATAATAAGCCCTTACCTTAATACCCTCATCCCATCTAGCATATAATATCGGATTAGTTGTATTTCTTTTTGCGCCTAAAGCGCCTAAAGATCCATCTGGTGAAGCATAATCTGAATAACTTCCACCCTTAGTTAAATAGCTCCATTTCCATAAATGGTCCTTTGAGCTCTCAAAATAAGTACTATTAATAGCGTAAGAATTTTCGGTTTGTTTAAATGTAGTTTGGTAAGCTTGAGTACCATCTGCATTGATAGTAACACCTGCAAGATCTGATCTAAATGGATGTTTAGCATCAGTTATATATGTAACATTAATTTCTTCATCAATTGCATATACATCAATATCTTTTGATACTGTAATATATCTATACTTATTTTCATAAGCATAGCCAATATTATAATCCTTTATTGGATATGATTCATTTTCATCCTGATAGAATGCAAACTTGTAAATTAGACGATATTTACCAGCCTTTAAGAAGGTATAGGTATAACCTTCCGAATTAAGCTCTGACAAATCGGTATTTCTTAAAACTGTACCAACATATTTTTGGAAGGAAATAGATGAAGTCGAAAGATTTATACCGTCAAGGTCCATTATAATAGATTGTGATAATTGATATTTTGTATTCGTAAACCACGCCTCAGCTTGCAAAACCTCATATTTACTAAATGGTTTTCCATTTACTCTCAAATTATAAACATAGCACTTTGTATAGGTATCAGCATTTGATTGATATGTAAAATCAACTAAAGCGTATGAAGTATTAGCTAAAATAGCTTTTAGCTCTTCCTTATCAACGCCCTCATAAGAAGCTTCTCTTGTATAAACATTATATTTAACAAGAGCTAAATCGAATGTTTGATAGCCAAGCTCTAGTTTATATTTTAAATCATATACTGCATCAACATCTGTAAGCTCTAAGGCTTCTGTATCCTTTACATTAAGATTTTGTCTTGTAGAGTCATAATAGTAATATAAAGTACCAGAGCATACACTTTCTCCATTTAAAATAACATTATATCTACCTTTTTCCTCACCTTTATATTCAAATGCTAAATAGGTAACATAGCCATATCTATCGACCATACGATAATAAACAATTGAAACATCACTAGCCATTTGGAATGTAGAAGCATTCCAATCCTCATAGTTATAGCTTTGTTTAGTATAAATACCATTACTTAATGAATAAATACTGAAATCCTCCTGGTTCATATGATATGTATCAGATTCCGAATTATAAGCATTATGAGAATTATAGCTCTTACCATAAGAATCATAGAAAATAGTTGGAATATGAGCCTCATCACCCTTATAATAGGTCTTACTACTTTCATAAACATTACGACTACTATTATATTTCCAAGTAATTTCCTCTATCTCGCCATTTTCATGTTCATAGGTATCATTAATCACAATCGTTGGGTCTTCTTTAGCTCTTACAATAATAAGACCTGATTTAACCTCACCTGATATACTACCCTTTAAATACAATGCCATATCTTTATCATAGGTAAATACATTATTAGATACTGATAAGTCTATCGGTTTAGTAAAATCAGCCTCACCATTAGCCTTTAAAGCGTAGGCCTCGTAGGTTAAATTTCCTTCATCAATTGAAGGATAAATTTTATCCTTGAATAAAGTATAAAGATTAATCTTTTCATTCTTTGAGGCTTCGTAACCAAGCTCCAATCTTTTCGTTGTTCTTTGAGAGAAAGAATTGAAGGTTTGCCACTCAATATAATCTCCATAAAGTGGATAACCACTTTTTACATCATAGCAGTAGCAATCATATGTTGCCATAAAGGTGAAGACCTTTCCTTTTTGATTTAAAATGGTATCTTCGTTTGTTTTAGATGTTGGAGTAATAGTCATTCTTGTACTATGAAGAGCTGATACATTATTTCCACTAGTTGATGAATAGAAGGTATTAATCAAACGATTTGCAAAATCATAATCCATTTCAGCATTATAAATAGTATTATTCTTTAGGCTTGCTAAATCACTACTAAAATAATAGGCCTCCGTTTGGTATGTTGAATATGTATCACCCTCAAGTGGCTTATAATCAATATCAGATAGCTTTACCATTGAGCTATAATCAATAACAAGACGCTTATAGGTAGGACCCATATTAAACATCTCTGTCATCGCTCCTGTTGAAACACCAACTAAGAATAAATCAACATTAGCCTTATCACCTAAATCAAAAACATAATAATACTTACCTGTATCTGCATGAAATTCATAAGTAAGTCCACTAAAGTACTCAGCATTAAAGAAGCTAATCCAATCGGTTTTTCCATAATTATCTTCTTCTACCATATCATCAGTGGCTACTATTTTTTGATCAAATTTAAAATATGCAATATCTCTTGCAAAGCCTGTTTTAACATGAATATAATCTTGATCCTTTAAATCACCAATAATATCCGAATTATAAGCATTCATTGGCTTAACAAGCTTATAATGACCACCAGAAGCTATCAAATATGAATAAACAGGATTAAACATATCTAGCATAGTCGCAGCCTTATTAAAATTAGCATAATGCGTTTTTACAAGATAATAACCATCCTCTAAATGATCATTTGCATCAACGAAGGATGTTGTATAACCAATAAATCTTGTTATATCAAATTCAACGGTATAACCAACCTTAGTTTTACTTCTATCTTCTTCGTTTTTAAGATTGGCATTCCAATTATAAAATTCAACATTAAGCATAATGGGATCGGCAATATTCAAATTGGCTAAATCATAGTAAATAGTTTGAATTGTACCAGTTCTATCAATGATACTTTCAGTACTAGAAACACGACCTGCAGTATCACTTACTGTATATGTTAGAATACCAGGATTTCCATCATCATCTAGAGTTGGACAATGATAGCGCATATCATATTGTATTCTTAAAAAAACACCATTATTATTTTTTTCAATATAGGTTTCATCGGAAATAATATCCTTAGGAAACTCAAGGTATCCGTATTCATCTGCTAGGCTACCCTTTACAATTGTATTAGGTAAAATCTTAGCACTATATTCAATTTCATAAATACCATTATTAATAAATTCCTCTTTTTCCCATTTAGCATATAATGTGACATCGCACATTTTAGTATATAAATAATCTGTTTCATAAGGCTTAGTATATTGCGTGTCAAAATACCAACCAGCAAAGCGAAAACCAACCTTACTAGGTGTTGGTAGCTTAGGAATATTATTTGCAGAATATATTATATCTGAAAGAGGCTTTTCAAGACCTTCTGAAGAAAATGATATTTTAAATTGCTTATCTCCATAATGATCTTTTATAACGTCAATAGGATCACTTTGATTACTTGTGCAGGAACTAAGAGCTAAAGCTCCTAGTCCTGACATTAATAGTATTTTTATAAAAGAATTTTTTTTCATTTAAAAAACCCCTTTCTAATAGTTAAATGCTAACAAGTTTTAACTCTATAAGTAGCTACTGTTTCATAGTTATTAATCCAATTTTCCTCAAATACATTTGGAAGAGCATCAACTAAATCGGAAACTTTAGAAACACTTGTTGTAATGCTTAAGCCTGTAGGGCTATAGCAAATCTTTCTACTTCCAGTTACACAATCAGTAAATGCATTAGTATGAATCTTAGAAACTGAATATAAATAAATCCTATTATCTGATGTCGTATAAGAAATGGAACCTTCTAATACTTCAACTCTAATAATGTTATTATCATCAATATTTCCAATATTTACATTATTTGAATTGTTTTTTACAGCATAAGCATATAATGCAACATCGTAGATATTTTTATCTTCTGAAGTCGTTTTAGAAACACGTTTTAATAGTGCAACATAACCTGTATAATATGCAGTTTGAGCAGCATTAATTAATTGTTCTGGTAAGAAATAGAACTCACCATCTGATACATTTGTAGCATTTCTTTCTTCTTCACCATTTACAGGAATAAACTCTGCAAGAGTTTCAATCTTAAAGGCATAAGCCCCAACATCCTTTAAATTCTTTACACTAAAGCTTAAAGACGAAAGTGATGTTCCTTCAAAGGCGTGAGCACCAATTGTCTCAAGTAAAGCGCCATTAAAGTCAACCTTAACTAAGCTTGCACAATCTAAGAAAGCATTATCACCAATTTCCTTAATATTAGCACCAAGCCTTACAATCTTAATTAATCCATTATCTTTAAATGCATCTGCAGCTATCTTAGTAACCTTCTTACCATCTATTTCTGAAGGAATAATAACACCATAAGTATTTCCGCCTAAATCAACAGCTGTATTCTTGTCAAAGCCTGTAATTGTAATTTCATTACCATTAACTTCATAAGTAAAGCCTTGATAATTTGTCAATTCACAAGCTATATCTAAATATCTATTGTTCGTAATTGTTTGATTCAAATCATAATTTTTACCAAATTGAGTAATAGACGAAGTGCTTAAATGACTAGCATTCTTTAAAGCTAATAAACTAGAATTATACTCATTATCAATAGCTGTTAAAATTTCATCTAAGGTAATAGCTTTACTATTTGTACGAGCAATAGCTACACTATATTTCTTATCAGTAAATGCATTTGTTAAGCTTACCTTTACAATAGGTGTTTCAGTTGGTGATACATTAACAACCTTAATATCCTTATATACTTCATTATCACCGTATGTAAATGCACCATTCAATGCTGACCAACTTGTTGTATCACCACCAATTGCATGATATACATCGTCAGAGATATTTAAGCTATTGAATACAACATAATCCATATTTTGAAGTGTTGATACAATCATTCTAGCATTAAAGGCAAAGTCATTTTCTGTAAGTTCAGTTGTATATAAATAGCATTCACAATTAGAATAATCTGATTGATTCCAAACATAAATATTCTTATAATCATTTAAATTTAAATTATAATTAATAAAACTAAATGTTGAAGGTAAAACTAATGTTTTAAGCTCTTGCATATTAACAAATGCACCAACCTGAATACCATTTACACCCTCTGGTACATTCATTACGCCACTTTCGATTTGATCATAATAAACTAATACCTTACCCTTTTGTGTATTTTGATAAATCATTTTACCATCATTAACAAATGATGAATTAGCACTAAATTTAAAATTACTAGGAACCATAGATAGGCTCTTTACACTATCAGGGATCTCTACATCAAAATCATAAGGTACGCCAATATTAAAACACTATTTTGATAATTACCGTCACATTTATTCCAGAATGAATCATAAATAGCTTCTACACCATTAGGGATTTTAACTGTATCTTTAGTTAAGCCTGTTATATTATTGAAGCATCCTTGAATAATTTTTAAAGTTGAAGGAAGTTCAATTGATTCAACCGTTGAAGCTCCCGAATTAGAATTAAAGCCTCGAATATACCCAATACCTTCATTAACAATTAACTTCTTTAGATTGGTGCTATCAAAAGTATTAGTTTCCTGAATGTAAGCAGCTACAACATTTTTAACCACCTTATTACCATCATCATCAGTTACAGTTATACGAGATGGAATAGAAATAACAGGAACCTCATTAACTTTTACCTTACCACTATCAGAAGCTTTATAGCTTCCATAAGTTCCTGAGCAATACAAATCTTCACTATTAGGGCTCTTCGTATATCCTAAAAATGGTGATTTCCATAATACCTTTATAGTTGTATTTTTTATAATAGCATTTGAAAAATCAATATTATTTCCATCTTCATCAACATAGAAGATATCTTCTGAAGACATATATGATTTAACAATATATTTAGCCTCAATTGTTTCATCAAGCTCCACACCATCTTCATCTTGAGCCTTTGTAGTACTAGGATTAGCATATACACTACTTGGTTTAACATTTATAGAATAAACATCTTCATAGCCATTATTAAATGTAATTGTAGCTACACTTTGAGCATATAGCGTTTTAGCAGGATCACTAGGATTAAATTTAACTGTACATTCAGGGTTAGTATACCAACCATCAAAGGTTAAATTTTCACCAGGATTATATGTACCATTTACAACATCAGCTAAATCTCTTGTACCTTGAGATTCACCATTAATAACAATATTAACCTCATCAGCGATATAATAAGCATATACAGTTACGCTTTGCTTTAAATCTTCATTTTTAAATTCCTGGTTCCAATTAGTATCTAAAAACCAACCACGGAAGGTATAATAATCCTTCTTAGGTGCCTCAGGAATAGTAACCTTACCATCGGTAATTAAAGTTCTACTAGTTAAGTCCTTCCAGTTTCCGCTTTCATCCTGAACCTTAAATGTTACATATTTTTCTTTTTCAGCTGGTTCTACCTGACCAGACTCACTACCAACAGTAGCATATCCACAGGCAGTAAGACCAACCGCAGAAATTCCTAAAATTATACCAGCAAGTAAACCTTTTGTTTTGTTCTTCATTTTATTTTCCTCCTTAAATATCATATCTTGAAATAATTTGACTTGGTGTTTTAGTGATTACAAACAAATATGGAATTAATGATATAAGTACCATTAAAATAGCACTTACTAGGAATGTTGCTAAACACATTAAATCAAACATTCCATATGCTTTGTTTCCAACCCCGTAATAGATTGAAAACAAAATAGTCGCAATTAAATCAATTACAAAATAAATTGATATATTCTTAATAAATACGCGAATAACCTCTTTAAATAATAAGTTACTCTTATTAACACCAATGGCTCGATAAATACCATATTCCTTACTATTTTTAATGCTTTCAGACATTTCAATAAAATAATAAATACATAAAATTAGGCCAATACCAATTAACATCATATAAATTGTCTGCATCGAAGATGATAGTTCTTCTTTGGCGGCTTTTTCATAAATTGCTGAAATATCAACGCCATTAATACCACGCGCCTTTAATCTTGCATTAAGACCCTCAAGCTGCGAACCACCTTCCGTTTTAATCTCGAAATAATAAGTTGTTTTAGTATCATTTCCTAAAACCTCAATATTAGGTGTTAAGTAAACAAAAATATTATTTAATGCCTCTTCTGTTATATAAATAACAATATCAGTATCCATTGTTTTACGAGTTATATTAAAGCTTTTAACATACATTTGACTATTTAAAACATAAATAGCGGTTGATTTATTAACGAGCTTCTTATTAGCTGTTTCAGCTAAATAATCAGCCGTTGATGTATCACTCATCATTTTATATAAAGAATTTCTTCCAATATCAACGACAATTTGATTATCACCTAAAGGCTTTGTTCCCTCATAAAGAGCAATAGTAGCTGAATAAGTCATATCACTATAGCTTCCTGATAGGAATAAATGCTCATTATCAACAAATTTTAAATTGTTATATATTCCTAAGAAATTAACATAATCAACCTTTTTAAACCATACTTCATTTTCATCTGACGGAATAATTCCTACAATTTTATAATCGTTATCAAAGCGAAGCTGTAATATAGCCTCATTGCTATTAAGCTCCTTCATTCTTAAATCATGCTTCAAGCTATTTGCAAGAGCACTCGAAATTAAAACCTCACCAGATTGTGGCATCTTTCCATATAAATTATCAAATGTTTTATCCTTCTCAATTGGCCTTGGACAATAAGATTCATGTAAAGAAGCAATTGACTCAACATTGCTATATGAGAATACTCCATCTCTTTGATTCAAATCAAAAAAATCGATTGAGCTATAAAGGCTCTTATCAATCATTGATAATTCCGAGTAAGTATTTAAATTAGTATATACAGAATTAGAATCAACTAACTTATGCTCGTAATTACTTGTAATTGCCTCATTAAGCATAAAGGTAAAGAAGGCAATAAACACGGCCATGAATGCTAAGAATAATCTTTTAAAGGCATTGCCCTTCCTCTCCTCATCATTATGAAATAAATTATAAATAATATTTTTAATATTAAATAGACGGCCTGTATGCTTAGCATCACTTTGTAAAAACATCGGAACATCCATGTCTTTATCACTTGCAAGTTTATAGCCTTCTACATCAAGGACTGTTGTATCAGATTGAAGGACACCATCAATTAACTCAATATGACTATCAGCATAACGATTAATCAAAGATGTTTCATGCGTTACAAGCACAACAAGCCTTGTTTTAGATATTTCCTTTAAAATATCCATTACCTTAACGGTATTTTCCGCATCAAGGTTTCCAGTTGGCTCATCTGCTAGGATAATATTCGTCCCTTTAATTAATGCACGAGCTATCGCAACTCTTTGTTTCTGCCCACCCGATAAGGCATCACCACTTTTATGCTGATATTTTCCCAAATCAACAAGTCGTAAAGCTTCATCGGTTCTTCTTTTTATTTCTTCTTCATCTTTAAATCCTGCAAGCTTCATAGAATTATGCATAATTTGACCAATTGAATAGCCATGCTCAAGATAATAGTTTTGGAAAATAAAACCAATTTTTTTATTTCGAATATTATCTCTATTTTTGTTAGTAATACGTTCTCCTTCAATAATAACCTCACCCTTGTCTTGGAGGTCAAGACCACCAATAATATTTAAAAGGGTAGTTTTACCAGATCCTGATTTACCAAATATAGCCACAAGGCCTTTATCTGGCAAATTAAAGGAAACATCATTTAAAACACAATTTTTTCTTGTAAACCTAGAGCCAAAGGTTTTAGATAAATGCTTAACCTCTATCACTTTGAACCCCTCCTTAAAACCTGACTTATCTTACTTCTTGCTATACCCTTATTAAAACCATAAGCAACAAAAAGAATAATAAATAGTAATAAGCCTTCAATGAAAAAATAATTACCTACACTTATAAAAGGAAGTGCAAGATATTTAATTTTTGTTGCAATAAGAGAAATAATTGGAAGTAACACAAGCGTTGGCAAGTAAATTAAAACCATTTGCACATATAATGAAGCTTGTGATACCCTGCTAGATATACCAAGTGTTTTATAAATCGCAAAGTCTGAAAGATAGATTTTAATACTGCGCATAAATATTGCATATAAAACAGCTGCAAGCAAAACACTTAAAAGTAATAAGCAACCATACCACATTAAATTCATTGCAAAGCTTTGTGATGCATTTAAAACATATACCTTACCATTTGATAGCATACCAATATAGCCATCAGGAAGTAGCTTAATTGCAGCATAAGCTATTTCATCAGATGCAAAATAAATAGCTGCTTGTTTAGAAGCTTTACTACTTGCAAAAATATTTTTATAATCATTAGAACTCATTCTAACAATAATACCACTGGTAGTTTTATCAGTTTCTGAATCATCAGAAATGACAAACATTTTAGTTGGTGCAATATCTAAAACAACATTCTGTTCCTTCACATTATAAAAACTAGAATTGACAAGCTTAATACTTCCGTCTTCAAGCGTGTTATCCTCTTCGAATGAATAAATAGTTGTTGTATTTGATCCAATCCGCATTGTCGTATTAATCGCTTCAATTTTTTTACCATTATTTTCCATATCGTTATATGATAAATATAAGACTAATTCTGATTCAGCTTTACTTGATAAAACATTAATAGTTTTAATACCTGCTCCTGCACTGGTAATTTGAGAAGATATTTCATCATAATCAGCTATATAAGCCGAAGGAATAATCAGCAATCCCTCACCTTCATTTACATAATGATGAATAGGATCATAAATACATGTTATCTCATAGCTTTTATACATTGAATTCCTTTTAGGAATATTAATTTTAAATTCTGACATATCACGATTATACATAAAATAATTAGCCTTTGTTTTATAACATATTTCATCTAAGCTATCTAAAGATATGTTTTCATCCGTATTTGATATAATTACCTTTCCTTCAACCCCAACGTCATCTAAAGACGTTTTTAAAGGTAGAACTAAATACTCAATCATTAGAGCCATAATAGCAAATAACGAGGCAGCAATACAGCATAAAGCTAAGCTCATTAAAGCTGTAAATTTAGGCCTTGATTTATAATTTAAAAAGCCAATTCTAAAGGTGTTTTTAATTTGTTGTTTAGGCGTTATATAAGGAACATTAATTTTAATATCTTGACTTGTAGGCTTTTCAATTACTTTATCTTCTTTAACAGAACCATCATATATTTCAACTCTTCTTGTAGCATATTTTTCAAAAAACTCCGGATTATGGGTTACAACAATAACAAGCTTATCCTTTGAAACCTCTTTAAGTAAGGCTGCAATTTCTCTTGATGCTTTTACATCAAGATTTCCCGTTGGCTCATCTGCTAAAATAATAGGAGAATCCTGCGCAAGAGCACGAGCAATAACCGTTCTTTGTTTCTCACCACCAGATAGTTTAGATCCACGCTGATGCATTTGTTCTTTAAGCCCTACTCTTTTAATCAATTCACACGCTATTTTTCTTCTTTCTTTCTTTGACTCAATTCTTAAAAGCGCAAGCTCAACATTTTCTAAAACAGTTAGGTTTTCAATAATATTAAAATCCTGGAAAATCATAGCGATACTATTAGAGCGATATTTTTCCCAATCAGCATTAGAATAATGAGATGTTTCCTCTCCGTTAAAATAAAGCTCTCCTTCTTCATAGGAATCATTAGCCGCAATAACATTTAAAAGGGTTGACTTTCCACTTCCTGATTCACCCTCAATTGTAACAAATTCATTATAATCAAATTCAAGATTAATATTTCTAATACCAATTGTTAAAATATCATTTGAATTATATATCTTTCCAATATTTTTTAACTTTAATAACATAGCCCCTCCATAGTTAGGAATACCTAACTCATAAATATATAAAAACTATTTTCTAACCATTTGCTTAATAAAATTTGTAAGTCCATTTCTACATTCATCACTTACTGCACATACCGCATTTATAGCATCATCTAAGGCTTGTTCTACTTTAGTATGACAATGAGCGATAAAATGATTAGCTATATAATCAACTAAAAGCTTATAATCATCGAACATTTTCTTACCTTCTTCAGTAAAAAGAATATTTTTATCATCCTTTTTTAATATATTCATTTTTTCAAATTTTTCTAAAGCCTGAAGCATACTAGGCTTAGAAACGCCAGCCTCTTTAGCAAGCATCGTCATTCTAACTATCTCATTATCTTTTCTTAACAGATCAAGCTTTATTAAGTAATTTAATTCTGACGATGTCATATACCATTCCTCCATAGTTAGGTAAGACTAACAGCAACATTAAAAAAGAAGGTCGCTGACCTACGTGCATGTTATATTACTAGAAATTGATGATGTCAATTAAAAAGTTTGTCTTTTCTAACTTTTATCAAACTAAAAGACACAAAACTTAATTTGTGCCTTGTTTTAATTGTTTAATTAAGCCTTTTAAAGAATAAAAGCCTCCTGTTATATATTCTTTATTAACAATATTAATAATTGAATATATAAAACTAAATCCTGCAAGTGAAGTTATAATTATCAAGCTTATAATGATTATTATTTTTTTCATTATATTAACCTCCTTAAGGCTAGTATAATGATAAATGAATTTCAAACAACCAATTAATGTTTACAACGAGGTAAATATTTGTTTACAAAGTGTTTTTTTGTTAATTTGCCACTGATATTCTTATTTTATAATATTTACTGTGGCAAATTGACATTTTAAAGGTATTACTTTTTTATAAATACATTATTTAAAATTTTATTTTTTATGCTTATATATTAATAATATGGATGCAATAATACTAACTCCTATAATAATTAAAACAACTTCCAAACTTATGTTAATTGTCGATAATACATTTGACGCGCCTTTATTTATAATTAATAAATTTATAGCTAATAAAATTAAAAGAAATGCAACAACAATAAAAATAATATAGAAAACAGGAAAAGACTTTGGTTCTTTTTCATTTCCATTTATTGTATAGTCGGTTCTAACATTAAAATAATTACTTAAGCTTTGAATATTATTAATATCTGGACTAACAATATCACTTTCCCATTTCGATATTGTTTGGCGAGATACATTTAACACCTCGGCAAGTTCTTCTTGCGATATTCCTTTAGTATTTCTTAATGCTTTTATTCTAAAACCAATTGTACATTTCAACGCACTCCCAATTTTCGCAGAAAAAAACTCAAAAAAAAATAAATTAGAAATCATCAAAGTATTTTTCATCTAAAAATATTTAAACATTTATCCAACACTTGTTTTTGAGAAATAGCTTTATATCATCACTTCTGTCTTCATAATATAATATTAATAATTTTTTATATTCGGATACTAGCTCAGCCGGAACAACAATAATTCCACCACCATGACTTATCAAATAATGGTTAGCTATTATAACAGCTGTTCTTTTATTGCCATCTAAAAATAGTTGCTTTTTCATTACGTAAAGTAATAATTCTATCGTCACATCTATAACATCAATATTTAAATTTAATATTTTATCTAAATCATCTTTAATCATTTGTTCAATAGGCATAGGAGGCATATATGTAGAGCCACCAATTGTAACAGGTACACTTCTTAATCTTCCTGCTACACAAGAAAAACCATCTTCTATGATAGAATTAATTTAACATAAAATAGCATAATTTGTAGGATAGGATATTACGCCATCATTTAAAATAAATTCCCATGCTCTTTTTAAATTAATCACTTTTGCAATATCATTTGATGTCATATTCATTACTTTACCACCATTTACAATGTTTTCTGTATCTGAGTATGTCGTAGCAACTACTTCAAGCATCGCTTGTTTATATATTGAATCAACCATATTTCTCCTTGCAAGAGCTACATTAATTAACACGTTTTTATTTAAATCACGGGCACTATAATTTATTGAATCAAGTTTCTTATTTATTTCCTTAATTCTTTTTTTAGTTTTTTCTACTATTCATAGCGGAATTTACTTTTTCAATTAACAAAATTGATTTGTATTAAAAAAATTGTGTTTTTAGCCCACAAAAAAAGCACCCAATTGAGTGCTATTCTTCGATTAATTTAAACATTTTCTTTTCACTAACTAATACCACTGGTATATATACTAAATTAACCAATATCCAACTAATTGGGAAGGCTGCATATAACCAGAAAATAGTATGGAAGGTTGTTGTCTTAAACAAGGTTAAAAGGAATAAAATACGAGTTCCTGAACAACCAATCATAGTAATAATAGCAGGTGGTGTCGAAACCTTCATACCTCTTAAATAATCACTATTAATATCCATTAAACCATCAAGAAAATAAGTAAATCCCATAATGTATAAACGCTGACGACCTGCTGCAATCGCACTTGAAATAACCATTCCCTCAGATTCTTTAATAAAAATAGATAATAATGCATTAGGAATTGTAGCACATAAAATAGCACAAACGACCCAGAAAATCATCATCCAAGCGATACTATACCAATAACATTTACGCATATTTTCCTTCTTCTTCGCTCCAAAGTTTTGACCTGTAAATGATATAAGACCTACGGCAAACGCATCAAGCATCGCAAAGATATAACCCTCAATTTGACCAGAGGCGGAAGCACCTGCTACAATTTCATCTTGCGATATTAAAACACCATCTATATAATAATCCTTAATTGTATATAGTGATGATTGAATTAAAACATTAGGGATACAAAAGGCCAAGCCCTGAAGACCTGCAGGAAGTCCAATTCGTAATATATCTAAAAGCTCTTTTTTAGAAACCTTTAATTCTTGAAGTTTAAGTCTAACAAAGCCATTCTTGTTAATTATAAACCAACCAATCGTTAAGAAGGCTGATACAAACTGAGAAATAACCGTCGCAATCGCAACACCCTTTACATCCATTTTAAATGCACATACAAAAAGTAAATCACAACATACATTAAATAATCCAGAAATAATTAAAATATACATTGGTCTTTTAGAGTCACCTAAGGCTCTTAACATTTGCGAACCAAAGTTGTAAACCATAAGCATTGGTACACCTAAAAAATAAATTTTCAAATAGGTTGTGGCCTTCGTAATAATTGATGACGGCGTATCCATCAATTTTAATAAAATAGGCGCCATAAAAAAGCCAAATAGTCCTACGCCAACACCACCAACTACTGCCACAATTAATGCTGTATGTAAAATACGATTAGCTCTTTTTTGATCACCTGATCCTTTGGCCATTGATATACATACATTAGCTCCAGTGGCAAGTGATACTAGCACGGTTACAATTAAATTTATTAACGCATTATTTGAACCAATCGCCGACATCGAAATAGCACCATCACCAAATGTTGATACACACCATAAATCGATTGTAGTATATAAAAGTTGAAATATTGTTGTTAACATTAAAGGCAATACGAATTTAGGAATTTTTAAAAATAAATTACCCTTTGTTAAATCAATTTCCTTTGTATTTTCCACATTAACACCTCTTTTAAAGCATTTTGTATTATAAAACTATAATTACTTTTTTTCAACTACTATTTAACAATTATTAAAATACACCTTGTCTAAGATGCATTTTTATTAATTATATTTAGCATATAATTTTAAAGTATTATTTTCATCAAATCTAATATTATTTGCAATAATATATCCATTTGAATCGGTTACTTGTAGGCCATCTTCTGTAAATAGTCCTAAAAAATTATCATTTCTACTATATAAATTATCCTCGATCCTATCACAAAGCTATTTGGTAAAACTAGTTTTAGCTAAGACTAACTGAATTTTTTCATCTTCCGTCAATGTACTTATTATTTCATCATAATCTCTCATATTAGACCTCCACACAAATGGCATATTTCTAAGAAAACAACTCTCAAAATTAATGCGTTCTTTTTGAAATTATAACACATTTTTACAACATATATTTCTTTTTTTACCAATGTTTCACATTTATTTTAGTTTGTTTTTTGTAAAGTATACTGAAAATAACATTTTTTAACAAAAAAGATATACATTGCTCTAAAGCTTTAAATTTAACTTATCAAATTAATATTGATTAAAAAAAGACATCGATTTATTTCTATCAATGTCTTTTACTATTATTAAATTTTATTCTACAATAAATGCAAATACGTTCATTGAGTCATCCTTGGAAATTGTAATTTCACCCGCAGATAATTCAACAGTTAAGATACCATTTGCATCAAATGTATACCTTTTTCCATTTATCTTTATTTGTTTACTAGCTCCGTCTGAAATGATTGTAAGCTTTGATCCAGCTGTTGCAGTAAAATTAACTATCGTCTTACTTTCAATCTTTAATGCTTTAGTATATTTAACACCATTATACTCCTTAGTAGTCGTTTTAAGATTACCATTTGTTATAGTAAAGAAACCAGTAGGATCAGTTGTACCATTTTCAAATGTCATCTTATGAGCTTGCAAAGCTATTTCATCATAAGAAGTTTTAGCATCTTGAAGGATTTGATAATTAGTAATTAAAGCTTTTTCTGAAGTAGTTAAAGTATCATATAAATTTAAAGCCTCATTTATTGTTTTGCCACTTGAAGATGTAACCATACCAATTGAATCAATAAGTTTAACTAAATAAGTAGTTTTAACCTCACTTATCTTTGTAGAATTTACATATTGCTTGGCATCTAATGACAAACCATCGTAGCTTTCAAGTAAAGCCTTCATATCATTAAGATTTTTTAAATCGATATTATTAAGGGCTTCATTTACATTAACTGCTTAAATTAAATCACCATACTTCTTTTCAGCACTAATTAAAGTACTATAATTTGTAACTAAAGATTTTTGCTCATCATCTAACGAATTATATGCTGCTCTTGCCGTTTGAATTAAGTTTTCGCTTGCTAGGGTTACTTCACCAATACTATTAATACTATTAATACAATAAGTAACAGCATATCCATCAAAAGCATCCTCAGCAGAAACTAAAACATTATAGTTTGAAATTTGCATATTTCCGTCTAATTCTTTTAATGAATTATAAGCACTTCTAGCACTTGATATTGCATCTCCACTATTTTCATTTACTTCACCAATCGCATCAATCAATTCTTCAACATGCACTTTACCAAGGGAAATATATGATTTATATGCTTTTTCAACAATATCATATGAAACAGTTACCTTTTGATCATCCTTCAATGCATTATAGCAATTCATCGCATGCTTAATCGCATTTAAGCTCTTTTCATCATATTTAATTTCATTTGGAATTTGCGATACAGCATCATTATAAGATTTAAGAATATTTTGATTTAATTCCTCAGAATTATACTCTTCAAACTTAATTGAATTTATTGTAATTTCCTTAAATGTACCCATAGTCATTTTAGCACTATCACCTGGTTGGAAATTAACAGGTTGAATCATATAGGTGCCAGCTTCAAGAATCACTGTACCACTTGCAGTTAAAAGCGCTTCTCCAGCTTCATTTATAAGAACGCCAGTTGATGTATAAGCATCAGAAGCATATGAAACAGTTACACTAGCAGCGTGTTCTAATTTAAATGCATAAACCGTTTTACTAACTTTCCCTGGTGTTTCTTCTGCCGGATATGAAGAAATAGTCTTAGGCGTAACTCCGCTAGGTAACATAGAAATGTCATTCATTGTAACATCCTTAGGAGCAATAGATTTATCCTTTCTAACTCCACAATAAGCCTTAATAACCTTTCTAGCATCCGTTACATTTGTTTGAATATCATAATTTCCAGTTGCGATATATGATAATTTTTCATTTGTATCAAAATCATTATATTTAATACCGCCAGCTATATATTGACAATTATTAGATACAACATCAGTCTTGTTATTTACAACTGTCGCACCACCTTTTTGATATAAAGCACTTGCTACAAAATCATTATAGCTCTTAATTGCTCCTCCATCGACTCTAAATGGGTTCTTACACATATAGAACATATTTGATTCAGAGAAGATATAAGCATCTGCTCTTGTATTAATTGCATAATCTGTTTGACCTTCAAATAAATTATTATACATATGAACGTTAGCTCTTCTTGTTAAAGGACCACGTGCTTTACATAGCTTCCAATAATTATGATGATAGGTTAAATTAAATTGTAATGATTAATCAGCTGAACCAACAAGATTAGTCTTATGGCAACCCTCAAAATAATTATAGCTTACAGTTAAATACTGACCACGCTTAAAGTCGCATGAACCATCACCTTCTGATTTATCACTTTCAGCAGCGTTTAAAATAGATGGTCCATAAAATTCATTATTGTGAATCCAGCATCTTTCAACACTAGCAGAAATTTTAGAATTCGCATTCTTTGTTTCTTGAATTCCTTCCATACCAATAGCATCTTCAGGAGTATTAATGAAGGTTAAATTACGAACCTCAAAGCTTTTTCCTAAGGTTGGAGATGAACTTTCTGCCATAAAATGAAATCCCCAACCATCAATAGTAGCATTAGATCCTAAGCCTTCAATCGTGATATCTTTACCAGATTTAATACGAGCCATATGACCATTATCACCTGTGGTACCACCATTATCATAAGAATCATAAATCGTCAATCCTTCAATAAGTGGCTTAGATGCTGCACTAAACGAACCCTTTTTATATAAGCCTGTATTAGATACACATCCTACAAATCTAATAACTAAAGGTATATTAGCGTCACCTAATTTTTTAATAATACCTTGATTAGTATTAGCAACACCACCATTGTTAGCTTTACCACCACCAACATCAGCACCGACAGAATTTAAAATATTACCAATACCTCTTACAGTTGTACCACCATATGATAATTCAACTTCATTTTTATTTTCATCAGTTACATATAAAACAATTGCATTTTCTTTTAATGTACCATTATCATTATAAGCTCCTACACCATTTGTATAATTAAAGTGAGCGTAGCCACTCCTATCATAGGAAATAACATTTAATTCTACTGATGTACCAACAGCAGTTGTACTACCATGAGGTAATATCATAGCTTCATAGCTTCCTGCTTGAAGTCCTGTAAAATCAACTCGCATTGTAGAAGATGAAAGAGCTCTTGTATAAGCTATCTTTTCATCAACGAGACTATAATTACCATTATCATCTTTAAAATAATAATCATATTCATTAACACCATTTAATTTTTTGAATGTAATATAGCCTGATTCCATAGCACCAGATACAGCTTCTACTTCAATATCTCCGGGATTTGTAACATTACCAGAGCCATTACCTTTATCATCAATATCTGATGAATCATTTATCTTCTTAAATAATGCATAAATAGTAGTATCTTTAGTGATTATAGTATTTTCAAAATCAAATACAGTTGTACAAGCATTATCACTATACCAACCAACAAAAGTGTAACCTGTTTTAGTTGGATTTGAAGGCTTTTCGATACGTTCTCCATGTTTTACCTCAACATCGGGAAGTGTAGTACCATTAAATGTAACCTTGTATTCTGATACAACCCATTTAGCATATAAAGTTAAATCAGATGTGACAGGCGTATTAAAATCATATTCATTTTGATAAGCTTCATCTAAATACCAGCCTACTAAGGTATAACAATCCTTATGAAGATTGCTAGGCATTGATATTTTATTATTTTCACTTATAGCTTCATCAGCAACTACATCACTACAATTAGTTATAAACTTAATTGTAAATGATTTAAGCGGAGTTGGATCTGGATTTGGAGTAGGATTATCTACAACTGTCCATTTTGCATATAATGTAGTATCTCCTAAAACTGTTTCTGTTTCAAAATTCCATTCATTAACACATGATGCCTCTTTATACCAACCACTAAAAGTATAACCTACTTTTTCTGGAGCATTTGGCTTTGTAACCTTATCTCCAACCTTTACGCTTACTGATATAACACTACTTCCACCTTGAGAATCAAAGCTTATTGTTTTTTTAATAACCTCTGGTTCTTGACTTTGAGTTGGTGTTATTGAAGTTGTCGGTATTATATCTGAACTACATGATGATACACCAATTACTGCCGTAGCAAGTAAAGCTCCTATTAATATCTTTTTCTTTTTCACATTTAATTCTCCTTACTCTTTTCTTTTCACGATATACTAAAAATATCATACTTTCAAAAATAAGTAAAGCGTTTTCATATATTTTATCGACTAAAACCGTTTTAATCAAAATCATAGTTTTTTTGTAAAAAAAAGACAAATATCTCGAAATTAATGTTTTTTTTAATCTTAGAATAGATATGAATTAAAAAAATACCTCTTGTTCTATAATGATGTTGACATGAAAACATTAAAAAACAGGAGGTATTTAAATGTAGTATAAATCAATTTTACTTACAATTAAATCCAATATATGTAAATTTATTACATCTTTTCAATCTCATCAGTTGTAAGACCTGTAGCTTCTTTGATTTCTAAGGGTGTTTTACCTAGCGATTTTAATAATTTAACTAAGGATACAATCTTTTCTTGTTGATTTAATAGTTGGGATTGCTGATTCATTATTTGTTCGTCTTTTTGAAATAGTTGAGCATCCTTTTGAGATAGTAACTCTTTTTGGGATTGAAGTTCTTTCTCATTTTGAGCTTTAACCCATCTTTCATTTATTTGCTTCCACTCAGCTTCAAAGGCTTCTCTTCTTTTAACTTCATCACTATTAAAGGCTTCTACTTGTTTTCCTAGCATTTTCATTAATAAATCACTATCCTTTTTAAGCTCTTCTTCATCTTTGTCAAAGCATTTCAAAAATTTTTTGTACCTTTCGAAACGTTCTTTTCCTAGCTTCATTTTATCATTTTTAACATTAGATTGCAAATGATGGATCATTATCTTACCTTTGTAATATTCCCTAAATTTATCTTCTATCCTTTTCATGATAGCTATTTCTTCATAATTATGATTTGAATTCCTTGTATAATTATCAAGGACAATTAAATGTGTTACAGGAAGCTCATTAATATCTTTTACCTCATTTTTCTTAATATCAAAATCAG
>ERZ824598.2145-NODE-2145-length-21672-cov-4.653190_pt1 | contig 21672 bp, 10 predicted proteins | sample MGYA00519934_ERZ824598 | MGnify/ENA primary metagenome ERZ824598 (study PRJEB31778, sample SAMEA3449177) | human gut metagenome | biome: human gut; feature: human-associated habitat; material: faeces | place: United Kingdom | collected 2010/2012 ...
TCACCCTTTTTTACATCCGCGACAAAAGAGCCTGTGATGTTCGGCAGTCCGGCCTCCACGGTGGTGCCCGCTGCGTGGCCGCTGCCAGCACCCATCAGTACCCGGTTCTGCGCAATCTCCTGCCATGTACCGCCGAACAGTGCGGCAGGGCTTGTACGTGCGGTGCTCTGGTAGATGCTGCCCACGGGGTAAGGGTCCGGGGCAGTACCGCCCGCCAGATGCAGCGTGCCGTCTGCATCTGCCGTGAAGTCGTCACTCAGCTTGACACCGCCCAGCGTGGTGGTGGTGGCGGCGGGGAGGGTGTAGTGCACGGTGTCGCCGCTGCCAAAGGTCAGCACCAGTTCTCCGTTTTGCAGCTCTGCACTCTTCAGGTAGTCACCGCTTCCCTTTTCCACCGCACCCACGTCGTCCGCAGTCAACGGGGTATTCTTTCCGGTGCCGCCATGTGCTGCGGGCAGGATGCCGGTCATGTTTTCCAGTGCCGTGGTGTCCTTGGTCTGCATGGTCTTCGTGCTTCCGTCGCCGAAGGTCAGTGTCAGGGTGCGGTCTGTCAGCGAAATGCTCTTCACGTAGCCCGCGCTGTTCGCTCCCACCGCACCAAGATCCTCCGCCGTCAGAGTCACAACGCCGCCCCTGCCGTTCACGCTTACCACCGCGCCATCTTCGGGCGGCGCAAAATTCTCGGCACGATCTGCAGCCCGCTGCGCCCGCTCCGCATCGCCTTGGGCGCTGCCTGCCGCTTCCTGTGCCATTTTTGCCGCCCTTGCCGCGTTCGCTCCGGCTGTCGCTGCAGTGTCTGCGTCCTGCTTTGCTGCTGCGGCCGCGTTCCGCGCTTCCTTTGCGCTTTCCTGTGCCCCGGTCGCATATCCCAGCACCCGCGCCACAAAAAGCTCGTACTGCGTCGGGCTGATCTCTGCATCGCCGTCTGTGTTCAGTGTTTCATAGCAGTCATACCGGGCCGGTCGGGTCAACGCCCGGTATCCGTCCTCACCCAGAGCCAGCAGCATCCAGCTGCCGCAGGGGCTGGCGGTAAATTCCTTGCCCACCGCTGCGCTGTACTCCTCGTCCAGCAGGATCGGTGTCGGCAGTGTGCCGTCCTGCCGCTGGATGTGCAGCGTCACGGCACATCCGGCCCACTCCTGCGGCAGCTCAAACTTCAGCCTTTCCACATTGGCGCTGCTCTGCCCGCCCAGATGCAGCACCCGCATCTCCGGGCCAAACTCCACACCGCCAAAGTTTTTCCGAATAATTTTCACCCGCATCCCGCTGCCTCCTTCCGTCCTTCTCAGCCTATCACACAAACGTCCGTAATAACACTGCGGACTTTTTTCAAACTTTTCCATTTCAAAAGAACCACATATACAAATCCCACGGCGTGAAATTCATCGCGCCGGGGGATTTTTCTTTTCTTACCTCACTGCCGCATACGGGTCCGGTTCCGGTCCTTCCTCTGCTTTCTTTTCTGCCTCCTTCACCCACTGGGCAAAGTTTTTCTCCGTGTACAGCTCTTCTCCGTCTGCGTCCTTGAGCGCCAACAGCATTTTTTCCATCTGCTGCCGGTCTGCATCGCTTCCCGCAAGGTACTCCGGCTTTGCTGTCTCGGTGATCTTGCTTTTAAGTGTCGTCGCGCTCTTGCCCGCCTTCGCCAGCCTGTCATATTCTTCCTGCACAGCACCTGCGTCCCAACTGTCCACAGCTTCCACAAGGTCATCTGTCGCGCTGGCGTTGTCGCCCTTCAGCTGCGTTTCGGCCAGCTGGTTCACCGCGCCGGTCACGCAGTCCACCACATCCCCGCGCTTTCCCTTCGGCAGGCCCAGCACTTCGCTCAGCTGTTCGATCATCTCGTTTTCCAGCTCGTACCGCTTCTGGTCGTTTCCTGCATTCTGCTCTTCAGCAGCCTGCCGCACCCGCACGTCGTACTTTACAAGGCGGCTCTTCAGCTGGCTGTACATTTTGTTTTCCGCAATGGTTCCCGCTTCCACCATAGCGTTCAGCTTCTCCACTGCGGCCTTTGCTTCGTCGCTGTCGCCGCCGGCATAGGCGTTGTACAGCCGGTCATACTGGCCGGTGGCGCTTTGCGGCACAGAATTAAAGCTGAACTGTCCTCCGTGCGCAAGATTTTCAAGGTCACCATAGTAGCCCTTTACCGCTTCTACAATCTTCCGTCCATTGCCGTAGGGTACACCCGCCACTTCAAAGCTGTCCTCCAGCAGCGTCATGCTGCGCTGCATCAGCTTATTGTGGTGCTTTTGCAGCTGTTCTTCGTCCATTTCACTGGTGTCTTTCCGGAACTCCGCAAAAAACTTCTGCACATCTCCGGCCAGATCATTCACCACGCTGATGCTTGCTGCACTCAGCACGTCGTAATCCTTGCCGTTCACAGCATTGTCGATCAGGCTGTATAACTCACTTCCGTACAAAAAGTTTCCCGCAAAACTTTCTGTGTACAGGCTTGCAAACCGTTTCCACATGCTCTTCACGGTCACATCGCCGTTTTCGTCCTGCTCCCGGTCCCACCGGTGCAAAAGGAAATCTGCGCCAATCTTCATGATCGCAAACACCGCCGTCTGTGCCGCCTGGCTCACAACAGCCCGGTTTCGCTGTGTTTTTGCCCGCTGCAATTCCACTTTGTTTTCATCGCTCTGGTTCTGCCGGTAGCGTTCCGCCTGTGCCCTGTAATCGCCAATGGCATCCGCCAGAATGCCGTAGTTCTGGAAACGTTGGGTGGTGAACATGGTCAGCTGCTTCAGCAGTTCGTTAGGGTTGCGCTGAATGCCCGCCCGCTGCATCACGGTGTAGTTGGGCTGTGTCTGCTCGATCACCTTCTGATAGGTGCGGTTCACCGCTTCCCAATAGGCCGGGCTGCCTGTCACCTCCGCGCCTTCAAACTCGGCCGTGTGGTTCTGCACGTATCGCTTGCTGCCTTCCCACAGGGCTGCTACCGTCACTTCGTCCATCCCGTTGATCCAGCCGGTCAGCCAGTTCGGCAGCTTGTCCATGCCCTTTTCCGCCAATGTTTCCTGCTTGCCAATGCTGGCAAGCTCGCCGTTCTGGCTGCCGCGCTTGCGCCAGTCCAGCAGCACGTCTCCGTGCTCTTTGATCTCCGTTTCCAGCGCTGTCCGCGCCTTGGGCGAAAGGTTTTTCACAAAGGGTACCACTGCCGCCATGGTGTCGCCGCCCAGTACGGCCGCTGCTGTGGGCAGGCTTGCCGCCTGCGCAATGGCAACGCCCGGGTTCAGCGTCAGCACTGCGCCTGCATAGTTCCCGCGCAGGTTTCCCAGTACTTTGTTAAAGGTGCTGGGCCGCTTGCGCTGGGTAGTCTGCAGGTCGGTCAGCAGGTCATCGATGTAGCTCACCGCATCCTTGCCCCACTGTTCCTTGATGATGCCGTTCTTCAGGTTTGCAAGCCTTTCCCGCGTCTCCACGCCGCTGTTCAGGATCTTCTGCACGTCCCGGATGGGCGCGGCCAGGCCCGCATACGCCGCCGTGTCCCGCAGGCTGCGCTGCACCACATTTGCGCATTCTTCCAGCAAAACGGGCTGTCCGCTCTTCACGCGGTTCTTCAGGAAACCGCGTCCCTCAATGGTCGCGTCCAGATTCAGGCCGTCGATCTGGGTCGCCAGCACCGATTTATCCACCGCAATGGGATAGTAGTTTTTCACGGTTGCCCGCTGGTAGCCCACCAGCTGCAGGCTCGTCTCGTTGATGAGCTTCGTGGTGTAGTTGTCGAAGAACTCTTTCATGTCCGCGCACCATGCCCGGTCATAGTCAGTCATGGCCGCTTCCACCGTCTGCAGGATGCTATCCGCTGTCGGGGTCCCGTCCGCATCCGTCAGCATTCCCAGATGTACGGTCTGTCCCTTCTGGTAAGCCTGCTCAATGTCACCTTTGTTGTACAGCTTTGCATCCGGAATCACAAGTCCGCCGTTCATCAGGTGGTTCAGGCTGTCGGTGTTGTGCAGGTGCATGTACAAACTGCACAGCTGTGCATGGGTCAGTTCGGCTTTCTTTCCCTTCACATCGGTCAGGCCCACGTCCACAAGGTCTGCGCCCGGGCCTGCAAAGTTCTGCATTTCCTTCACGTGTTCTTTTCCGGTCACGTTGGCAAACAGCTTTTCGCCTTCCACGGTGATCTTCGTCTGCCGGTACTGGCCGTCGTTCAGCATTTGGGCCATCTTTTCCATCTGGCCGTTCTTCGCGTAGCCGCCCAGCATACGGAACACCCGCTCCGCGCCCAGCATATCCAACTGATACTTTGTCAGCAGATTGTGCACGCCGTCCAGCTTTCCGCCGGGGTGGTTGCCCTTGCTGGCATTCACCTCGCTGGCTGCGCCTTCTGCGATTGCGCTCACTTCTTCAGCCTTTGCAAGACTCACCGTCTTGTTTGCATTGCGGATCACATGCAGCGTCGAGCTGGTAATAGCCTTCAGCATCCGCATCTGATCCACCGTCATGGGCAGATAGGTGCGGTTCTCCGTCTCCTTGATGCGTTTGCGCAGCCGTTCCTGCAGTGCCCATGCTTTCTCGCTGTCCGGTAAAACTTCTGCCTCGGCCAGCTGCTCGTGCAGTTTGGTCAGCTTTGTGTCCTTTGTCGTCTGCAGGTCGTCCCGCAGCGTCTGGATCAGGGTATCCACGCCGGTCTGCTTCCATTCTTCGGTCATGGCGTTGGGGCTGTTCTCGCTGCCCGCACTCTGCCGGATCCGGTCCTGCAGCCTCGTCAGCTGGTTCACGGCCCGTTCGTTCAGAATGGTCATGTCCGCCAGCTTTGCCACCTGTGCTGCCGCATCGATCAGCCCCGGCTGTACATACTTGTCCTTGCTGGGCCGCAGCAGCATCTGGTTCAGCTGTGCCGCGTTCTGACGGATGCTGCGTTTCAGTTCATCCATCTTCCGTGCATCCCGCGCCCGCTGCACTCGCTTTTCCGCTACTGCCTTCGCAACGGCAATATCTTCGTCCCGCTGCTGTCGGGCTGTTTCAATGGCAAGGGCATTCCGCTGCGCCTGTTTCTGCTCCCATGCGGCCCGCTTACGTTCGTTATCCGCCTCCCATTCCATGATCTCATTTTCCTGCACGATCAGGCTGTATTCTGCCTTGTCCGCGCGCCGCTGCTCTTCCCGTAGCCGCATACTCAGATCTGCATTTTCCTCCCGCAGTTCTCCCATGCGTTCCCGATACCACAGTTTTGCTTCATCCAGCATTTCCTGCCGCTCGGCCTTCAGGCGTTTCACTTCCTGCTTCATTTCCCGCTCATAGCTTTCCCGCAGCACTGTCAGCTTTTCGTTCAGGTTGCCCACATTGGAAACATCCACACCAAAGGTTTCAAGGTTCTGGTCCAGCAGCTTTTCTGCTCTTGCGTTCTGCCGCTGCAGTTCGGTCATCTGCTGCACTTCGGCGTTCTGGTTTGCAGTGCGCCGGTTTTCCTGCATTCTGCGGCCAAACTCCCGCTGCTGTGCTTTCTGTACGCCGCGCAGTTCCTTTGCCACCTCTGCAGCACGTTCTTTGCTGCCTGCTGCGGCTCTTGCCACATCCATATTGTGTCGCTGGATGCCCTCAAAGATAGCCTGCGCGTCAGTCATCTCCGGTGTCGCCATAATGTCACCGATGATCCTGCCCGCCAGTTCGATCTTTGCATCCTCATACTCTGCATCGTCTGCAAACCGGCTCATAGTCGCAGGCTTGATGGCATCGTGCAGGTTCATCAGCACATTCAGCCACTCGGTGCTTTCCATGCTCATTGCACCATCCACACCCGCCTGCTGCGCTGCAGCTTTCCACAATGCCTTTGCACCGTCGCTGGTGCCGTCCACAGCGCGGTTGTCGTTGATCACGCTTTCGTACTGCTGTGCCGGGTTGCCGTCCCGCACGCTTTCGGCCTGCCGCAAGGTCACGCCGTGCCTGCGCGCTTCGGCCACTGCTTCACTCCAGCTGCCGTATGCTTTCACCAGTTCTGCCTTTGCCTGTCCGCTTCTGTTCACGGTATATTCCAGCTTGTGCAGTTCCGGGTATTCGTCCCACAGCTCACTGTTGCGGTAAACTGCCCCGTCCAGAATTTCTCCCGCCAGCGTTTCGGCCAGCGCATTGGCTTTTTCCATGTCCGCACCGTCGGCTTTCAGGTAGTCCACCAGTACCTCGGTCTCCCTCGCAAGCTTGGCCCGGTCCGCCTTACTGCCGTTCGCCTTTGCCCAGCGGCTGGCCAGTCCTTCAATGGCCGTCCGGCTCACCTTCACACCCCGTGTCAGCCCAAAGAACTGGCTCAAGGTGTCCAGTGCTGCAGCCTTGTCCGCAATGGTGCGGCTTGCCATCTGCTGGTCGTTCCGCTTCGCGTCACGGCTGGCCTGCTCTGCCAGCTGATAGCGGAACTTTGCAAGGTCGCTTTCTTGTGCCAGTTCACCGGTCTGGTAATATTCCCGGATCTCCCGCACTACGCGGTCAGCATCCACACGTCCGCTGTATTCCTTGCCGGCTGCCACCCGACCATCTGCTGTGGAGATGTCCAGTGTGAACTGCCGTTTCTCGCCGCCCAGCTCCTGCACCATTCGCCAGATCTGTTCCAGCTGCTGCGTGGTGGGTGCTGTGTCTGCCGAGAGATCCACTCCCGGTGCTTCAGCCATCACGCGCACATTGCCGTCCAGCAGAAATTCGTTCAGCGCTTCCGTTCCATTTTTCACCTCTGCCGAACCGAACACGCTCATGATCTCCCGGTGATCGGTATCTCGGGTTCGGTCATTCTGGGCAAAGTCCAGCATCTGGCCGTCCGGCAGAATGTACCCGGCTCGTCTGAAGTCCTCTGTCGTGCCAAACCGTTCTTTTGCCAGTACGCGGCGGTATTCTGCCTTTCCGCCGTGGGCTTCGGCCTTGGCATCATATACCGCCTGTTCTGCTTTGCCTTTTTTTGCGTTCTGCTGCTGCATCCGGGCACCGGCCTCTTTGATCCGGCCGTTCAGCACAGCGCTCTGGTCTTCCAGCTGCGCCATACGGGCATTGTAGTCTTTGCGCTTTGCAAGATAATTCTGGTATTCTTCGCTGTCCCGGTAGGCTTTTGCTTCTGCAGAAAAAATCCCCAGTGCCTTCTTCTTCGCCTCGATCTCTTTCACGGCGTCGCTTCCCAGCCAGGCACTGCGTTCTTCCTTCAGCTCCCGCCGCTGCTCGTCCAGCCGCTGCTGTTCGTCGCGCAGCTTCGTCAGCTCGTCTGCCTCGCTCAACTGATACCGTACATTTTTCTTCAGCGTCCCGTCATTTCCCTTGTTTTCAGCGGCTTCCTGTGCTATACTCTGGTTAGAGATCTTCGACCCGCTGCTCCCCGAATCTTCGGATTCCATGTGGGCTTTGCCGAAGGTCTCCGTAAAGCTCTCCGGCAATCTACTCCTTGAATCTTCGGATTCTACGTGGGTACCACCGGAGGGCTTTATTTTTGTTTCTTTGATGTTAACAATATCATAAAAAATCTCCCGTGTATCCGGTTTGATGGCTGTCAGCACATCTGCCTCATACGCGTTTTCGCCCACGCGGATTTTAATTCTTCCGCGGTTGAAGGCTTCCGCATTTTTGTGATTTGCGGGCTCGCGGTACACTTCATCCGCAGTTGCAATGATTTCATCAAGATTGGCAGCCATGCGCATCTTGTCCGCATACGCTGTGGCATTTTCCCACTGTAATGCCTTTGAATACTTCGACCAGACAAACTCATTGCGTCCATCTTTGCTGTTCAGAATTGTCCAGCCGTTTCTTACAAAGCCATCCGGGAAACGCTCTCTGATTGCCTGCTTGACTACCGATTTCCAGTTTTCCTGCGGGATTCCTTTTAGAATATCCTCGTCGATCTGAATGTAAGTTTCTCCCTCGGCATCTTTCTTGATTTCAAACCTTGTCCCTTCCGCCGCGCCCTTGTTCTCAAGGGCTGCGGCGTTTTCTTTTGCGGCGCGCAGGCTGTCCATAGCCCTCTCCGCATGGGCAAAGTATTCGTCCTGCAGCACCCGCTTTTCTGCCGCCGCAAGGCGCTGTGCTTTCAGAGCGGCCTTGTTCTCCGGGTCTCTTGCCAGCACTTCCTTTGCGCGGCTCACGATGTCGCTCAAAAGCTCCTTCACCTTGGTCATCACCTTGTGGATGCCGCCTGCCTTGCCTGCGTTCTTTTCAGCCTGCCCACGCTGGAACTCCACCCAGCGCTTAAAGCTCGCTTCATCGCTGAAGATGCCGCGCCATGCGTCCGCCACAAGTTCTTCTGCGGCTTCCTCGTAACTCAGCCCCTGCCGTGCATAGTCGGAAAGTTTCCCCCGGATCATCTCGTCAATGCCCTCAAAGCCCTCGCTCTTTGCCAGAAATTCCAGTGCATGCTGCTGCAGTGCCTGCGCACCCTCTGCATCCAGTGAGTTGTACCAGTGGTAGTCCTCGTGCAAGATCGTACCAAACACATCCTCGGCCCGGTCGCTGAAGAAAATGCGCGCCGTCTCGGTGTCCACATAAGCCCTCACCCGGTCGCTGCCCTGCAGTACCGTTTTCAGCACCGCATCGGTGTTCGTGGCCTTCGCATTTAGTTCGATCAGCTGCGTGCCCACCTCGTTTGCCGTGCGCATCGTTCCCTTATACAGCACCCGGCCGCTGCCGCTGGTGCTTTCCGCCGTCAGCCTTCCGCCAAGGCTTGCGCGCTGCATGTTTCCGGCTTCCAGTTCTCCGTGTCCCTGCAGCCATGCCAGCTGCAGCGCTTCCCGTCCGCCGTCCTGTGCCAGCACGTAATCGGTGTTCACAGCAAGGCCGCTCATGCCTTGCGCCAGCTCCATAGCCTTGTCAAAGGTGTGCACATCTTCCATCTGTCCCAGCCGGTACAGGCTGCTGGCTGCAGCTGCATACCGCCCGGCATCTCCAATTTCTGTCGGCATGTTCCTGCTGATGGTCGCACTTGCCCCATCCGATACCTGCCATCGGGTCAGCTCCTGCTGCACCTCCCGCTGCTTTGTGGTCAGGCTCTGCTGTTCAAGGCCGTAAGTTTCCCGCATCCTACCAGACTGTTCTGCCGGGCTGCTTTCCACCCTTTCCCCGGTGTTCTCCACGGCAACTCCGCTCCGGCCCAGCTCACTTTCCGTCTGTGCCTGCTGCGCAGATCTGTCAGCTTCCATTTTTTCTACAATTGCGGCCGGAGCCTGTGCTGCCCGCTGCTGTGTTGTCATTTCCCGCAATACCTGCCGGGTCTTTGCTTCCGTTTCCGGCAGCTCAACACCGTATTCTTCCGCAAAGGCAGCGCGGTTCGCCTCATTGGCCGCATTCGGTGTAAATAGGTTGATGGTCTTGCTCGTAAGCTGCCCATCCTGCACAGCTGCGGCAAGCTGCTGCACAGCCGGGTTTTCGCTCTGTACCATCGGCGCAGTATCCTGCATGGTCGCAAATCCGCTTGTCGTCCCCGTCACTTCCGGCTGCACCGTTTCCTGTGTAGCAGCCGCAGGTTGTCGGGTGCCTGCCGCAGCTTCTTCCGGTGTCTGCTGCATCGCCGTTCCCGGCTCCTGTGCCCGCACTTCGTCCTGCAATGCCTGCCGTGCCCGTTCCACCTGTCCTTCGTAGTATGCCCGCTTCACATTACCCACAATGCTGGCATCGCCGCCGTTCGCCTTTGCAAGCCCTGTGCCCACAGCACCACCCAAGGCACCGGATGCACCGCCCGTCAGGCCGCTTTCCAGTGCGGTCAGAAAAGTGTCGCTTTTAAACAGGTCTGCCGCCGCTTCGCTGTCGCCCAGCGTCGCATCAATAGCCTTGTCTGCATAGGTCTCCACAAAGGCCTGCATGGCATTGTCCACGCCGCCGGAGATGGCATTTGCCACCGCCGGGTACCGCTGTGCCAGCGTGCCGTCCGCTGCCACGCTGCGCACCATGTCCGCCAGTTTGCCTGCCAGCGTATTCTTTGCGTAGTCACTGCCCATGGTCTTTGCAAGGTCTGCTGCGCCCACACTGTTAATGGCCCAGCCCGCGCCAAATTTTGCAAGGCCCCCGGCCAGCGTCTTGCCCGCACTTTCGCCCTTTTCAATGCTCTGGCCCATGGCTTCCGCACCGCCCTGCGCACTCAGCACCGGCAGCACCCATGCCGGGTCAATAGCCGCCACCGCAAGGTTCTCGCCCGCACTGCTCACAACGCCCAGTGCCTGCTTTGCAATGGGGCTAAGGCCCGCCTGTGCAGCTGCGGTCAGGTCCTGTCCGCGCTTGTACAGCTGGTAGCCAAAGCTCTTCTCCGGATCTACGCTGTCATGCACTTCCGTTCCGGCAATGCGCGTCCGCATGTTGTCGATCTCCTGCTGCGTGTAACCTTTCTCGATCAGCTCTGCATCCGTGTAGGCATCGCTCTGCGTTGTTTGTGCCGCCGGGGCACTGGCCATTGCACCGCTGCTCTGTGCCAGCTGCAGCGTGTTGTCCCGTGCTGCATACCGCGTCTTTCCGCCGGTCATCAGGCGCAGCAGCTCCTGCTGCCGGTCGTCGCTCTGTACATCCTGCTGCAGCTGCTTCCAGTTGCTGCTGGTCGCTGCTGCATTCTTTGCGCTCTGTACGCCGGTCTCACCCGCCAGAAAAACCGAGGATGCCACCGTGTCTCCAATACCGCCAATGGTATTGGCCGCGCGCCGCGCTGCACGCTGTCCTGCAGGCAGCGCATCAAAGTCGGCAATGTACTGCCGCGCTTCGCTGATTTCCTTGCGGCTGTATCCCTTTGCCAGCAGTTCCGCGTCAGTGTAGTCCCGTCTGCCCGCACTCTTTTCCGGCACTGCTGCGCTGGCTGCAGCACCGCTCACGCTCTGGGGCTGCATGGCGTTGTTTTTCTCGGCATAGCTCTGTCCGCCGGTGCCAATGCGCATCAGCGTCACAAGTTCCCGGTGCTTCGGGTCAGCGTCCATCCACTGGTTCAGCCGGTCAAAATCACTGAAGTCGTCTGTTGCTTTCAGGTCTTCCGTGTACTGCTTCACCTTCTGCGCAGTCTGTGCATACCAGCCTTCATCTCCGCTGGCAATGCCTGCAATGCGCTGGCGCTCAGTGGGCTGCACCGTTCCCGTCACCTTTGCCGCCGGGGCTGCAGTGCTCTTCGCGTTCAGCCATTCCGGCTGCGCAGTGCTGCTGCGTGTACCTGTACCGCTGTCGGTCACAATGCCGCTTTTGCCCGGATATGCCTGTGTTCTGCCTGTTTCCTGCGGCACTGCCAGCTGCAGCTTGTGGCTGCTGTCCGCGCCCGTCATCTGCGCCAGCACCCGTGCACCAAGACCCGTGCCGGTGTTCTGCCTTGCAGCCGCAGCCGGGCTGGCAGCATTCTGTCCGCTGCTTTTCGCTTCCCAGCTTTCCCGCGCTTTTGCAATGCGTTCCGGTGTCCACTTGTCCGTAGTGTTTGCTGTTCCCGCAGCTGTACCGGTGCTTGCCGTCCGGTTTGTGGCGCGGCTGTTGTTTTTCGCTTCCCAACTTTCTCTGTCTTTTTTCAGTCTTTCCGGTGTCCATTTGCTCATAACTGCCGGTCTCCTTTATCGTTCCGCTTCCAGAATTTTCATAATGGACGACAGCGTGTTGTCCGTAATGCCGTCTGCAGAAAGTCTGCCCGCAATATCGTCCAGACTGTAACCCCTCGCCAGCATGCCGCGCGCCGTTGCAAGTCCGCTGCGCAGCGGACTGCTGCGGGTGTTTGCCCGCCCACTGGTGCCGCCGCTTCCCGCCGTGCTGTTTTTCAGCCACCCCGCGTCCGTCAGGGTCTGCTGGTAGAAGTCATACAGTGGGTCTGTCTTCTTCATTCCGGAGAATTTTGTTGCCATCGTCTGCAGCTGGCTGTTGGTAAAGCCGGTCGTTCCCGTCTTGCCGCTGCCAGAGCTTGTGTTTCCGCTCTTCGTGCTGCCCGTTCTTCTGCTCCCGCTGCCGGTCGTCCTATAACGGTTATTCAGTGCCAGCTGGTTTGCTGTGTAATTCAGCTGCCGCTGGTTCAGTGTGGGCGAATAGTCAATGCTGCCGGTATCTACGCCCGCCATCTGCAGGTAGTTTTTGGCTGCAGTGTCATTGCCACTTCCTGCCAGACTTGCACCCTGCAGCAGTGCCGCCATCTGATCCTGCTGTACACTGCTCATGCCCTGCCATGTATCCAGCATCGTCTCGTCCAAACCATATTTCGTCAGCACTGCTTTCGCTGCATCATCAAAGCCTGCCTGTTTGTATGCGGTGGCCTGCTGCAGCGCCGCCACCTGATCGCTCAGCTGAGTGCGTGCCAGACTGTCATTGTACTGTTTTTCCTTGAACTCGTTTTCCCACTTCTGCTGGCTGTACCCCTTGTACGCATCGTATCCTTCCATCACCGTGCTGCCAATGCCCTTCACGGCGTTCCACACATTGTTCCAGAAGTCGCTGTTCTCCTGCCGTGCCTGCTGGGTGCGGTCATAAAGGTAATTGCGCCAGTTTGCTGCATTGCTCACGCTGCTGTCATACTCGCCGCGTTCCAGTGCGCGCTGTCCCAGCAGGGTGTCCAGCTGGTCGCCCGCACCGGCAAGCTCCTGCTGCCACTGGGCCAGTGCGTCCGCCCGTGCTGCAGCAAGGGTGCTGCCGGTGTTTGCCGTCTGCGCCGCTGCTGCCTGATCTGCCGCGCTCTTTGCATAGTCCGCGCCATACCCGCCGGAAAGCGCATCTGCGGTCGCTGCTGCTGCATCTGCACCGGCATTCGCATTGCCCACCATCCGTGTCAGTGCGTCCTTGTAGCCGCTGTCTGCCGCGGTAAAGTCAAATCCCGCGCCGCTGGCCGTGCCCATCTTGTCCAGCGTGTCGGCAATGCCCTGCGCATACTGGTCATCGTAGGCCCCCGGCATGGCGTTTTCCGCGTCCTGCAGGCGCTGCTGCGCGTCGTTCAATCTCTTGATGGTTCCCATTCTTTTCTCCCTTCCTTAAATAAAGAACAGCGGCAGGATCTTCGCTGCAATGCCTGCCACCTGCAGCGCTCCGTTTATAAAATTCTGCCACCCGTCCTGCTTTGCGCTGTAAGCGTTGTCGTACTCGTTCTTTTTGTACTGTAGGCCTTCGGTCCAGTTGGCAAGGTCGTTCTGGTACTGGCTGTAGTCCTGCCTTTCCGCGCTCTGCAGCCCGTTCAGCTGCTGCTGCAGGCCGCTCTTCTCCGTGTTGTACTGGGCTTTGCTCTGGCTGTAAAGGTTGTCCAGCACATTGTCCAAGCTGTTCATCGTGCTGGCATAGGCGTTCTGTCCCGCCTGCGTACCGTAGCTGGAGCCGTAGCCGCCGGTCATGGCGGCGGCGTTCGCCTGCGCATTCTGGTTTGCCAGCTTTGCCTGCCGGGTGTACTGGTTCTTGTACTGCTGGTAGGCTGCATCTGCATCCGGGTCGTAATCAAAATCGCCCATGTTTTCCAGCTTGCTCATCACATCCTTGATCTGGCCCTGATACTTGCTCTGGTAGTCTGCAGGCTTCGTTTTCTCATACTGTTCCAGGTTGTACCGTGCCGTGTTCAGGCGGTCATTGTTTCCAAACAGTCCCATTTTTTATGCTCCTTCCCCGTTCATCCGTTCTAAAAATTCTTCCGAGCAGTTCTCCCGGTCAATGTTCGTCAGCACATAGTTCAGCTGTTCCGTCAGCTGGTACAGGTAATTCCGCAGCGCACGGGCATCTTCTGCCGGCATCTCACTGCTGAAGGAAGGCAGCGCAATGCCTTCCAGTCCCGCCAAACTTGCCATTTCTACGCTCCTTCCCTCATTTCCTCGGCTGTGCCGTGCTCACGCGCCCACCGGTCGCCGCCGCCAGCGTAAAGGCCACACTGCGCAGCACCATCTGCCCGGTGCCGTAGATCTTCAGCTGCAGCGTATCTGCCCGCCGGGGCACAAAGGGCAGGTTGATGCGCTGGTGGTCCTTCCCTGCTGCGCAGGTGCCCAAAGTTTCAAAGGCTCCGCCGTCATAGCTTGCAGCCACCGTTACCACCGTGTGGGCCAGCGCATCCAGCCGCACCGTCACCCGGCTGATGTACTTGTCGTCCGGTACGCTCAGACCAATGTCTCCGCTCACCGCTTCAAACTGCAGCGCCGTTTCCTGCCCTGCTTCCTCCGTGCCGCTTTCCCGGTCAGGATCTGCGGCCCACAGTACGCTGCCGTCCCACAGGTACAGCTGCTGCCCGGTGGATACCATCTCGGTGCCTGCAGCGCTTTCCTCGTGCCACAGGCCTTTTTCCGTGTCATATACCAAAAGCCGTCCGGCCTGCGGGCCGCCTGCTTTCTGGTGCAGGTACAGGTAATACCGCATGTCCATGCTTCCCGCCATGGCCCAGTCCACCGCAGTCAGCCCGCTGGTGTCCAGCGCAGCGGATACCTTTGTCGGCAGGCTTCCGTCCCATGCCATCACCCCGTCCGGCGAAAGATAATACAGCGTCTCTGCGATCACGCACAGGCTGTTCGCAGCGTTTGCCGCCACGCCCCGGCAGCGCACGCTGCTCATCTGGTAATCGCTGGGCTTTGTGCCGTACAGTTTGTGGATGCAGTTTTCCTTGAAGAATAGCAGGTATCCCAGACAGCTTGCAGCGCCGGTAAATGCGCCGTCACTGCCCACGCTCACGGCATAGCTGTCCGCTGCAATGCCCTGATAGCTGTACCAGTTGGTCGGGTCGCCCAGAGCGCAGGCGTAAATGGTATTTTCCTTCCGGCTGCATCCCCACACCCGGTTTCCCTGTTCCGTCACAAAGTCCAGTTCCGGCACCCGCCGCTCCACCTTCACCGGTGCGGCCGCTGCGTCGTTCTCGGTCACGGTGCCGTCAGCGCTCTTCCATGTCACACTGGTCTCTGTCACAGTCCAGCTTCCGTAATACCGGTCGCTGTCCTCGGCCCGTGTCAGCACTGCCACCATCTCATCGCCGTCCATGGTCTGGACCATCACCTCACCGTTCAGTCCTTTTGCCACTGCATTGCACACCGCATCCGGCATCCCGCTTATGGTCACGGTGTCTCCCTCCCGGATCACTCCGCCGATCCCCGGGCACCGGATCTTCACCGCGCTCAGCAGCACTTCCACCCACTTTTTGTTTTTTGCGCTGTAGCGCATCAATACGGCATTGCTGTCATAGGCTTCGTCGCTGTCACTTTTCAAAAACAGCTGTCCGTCCTCCGGCTCTTTCGGTTCGGTCTTGCCTGCGCCCGCCGGGGTGTATATCCGGCCTTCGGCATCGCAGGGGGTCACGGTCACGCTCTTCCCGCCCATCTCCCACTGTGCGCCAAGGCGCGTTAGTTCGCCGGTGCTCGTGTCAAAAGCCACCTTGTCAGGCCAGATCAGCACTTTTGTGCCCATGCCCGCCATGGCCTTGCGGTCATCGGTCAGCACGTTCTCCAGCACCACCGCACCGGTACGTACTTCTTCGTCCGGGGTGTATTCCAGCGTCTTTCCGCGGCAGATCAGCAGCCCATTCAGGTGGTACATTCCGTTCACACCCTGTACCGTCCGCACATTCCTGCGCATTTTCCGCGTCTGCAGCGCCGGGTATCCCCGGCTGGAAAAATTCATTTCCCCGCTGAACTCTGCCTCGCTGCAGCCGTATCCTTCATTCAGCCCGCCAAAGGCCCGCAGCATCTGGCGGCTCGTCTGCAGCACGTTCAGGTTCGTTCCGTCCATCATCCCTCAGTACCTCCACTGCGCACCGGCGGCCGGTGCGTACCGCTTCCGCATCCATACGGCAAATTCCTGCAGGTAATCGCTGTACACCTGCAGCTCATTCATGGCCCGTGCTGTCTCGCCCAGCGCCAGATCCATCTGCGCACACAGCCAGTGCACATACAAAGGGCAAAAGGCTTCCGGTGCCAGCAGCACCGTTTCGTATTCCAGTCCTTCGTTCCAGTTCACGTCCGCACCCACAGCATCAAAGTCCGTCGTCCGGCTGCGCTGCACAATGCTCGTGCGCATCCGGGCATCGCACTGGTGCAGCCAGCTCTGTTTCAGGCTGTCCGTAAACTGGTTGTTCGGCCGCAGTTCATCGGCCTGTTCTATCGCCTGTCCGGCTGTCATCTTATCAAGTCTCCTTTCCGGTCAGCTCCTGCTGCACAGGTCACGGTTCCCTGCGTTCTTCCTGCCGCAGCCAGCAGTCGCCTCTGCTGCAAAAACACCCGGCACAGCCATGTGCCGCTGTACCGGGTGTCTGTTTTCATTTTGCAAAATGCTCTTTTCTTTGCAAGAGCCGTGCTCTTCGGCCTTACACGCGCTGTGCCTGCTGCACAGCAGCGCTTTCCGCCGCCACGATCTTTGCCATTGCCTCGCCGTCCATCTCTTCGCTGTGGCGCAGCACCTCAGCAACCGCCTTCGGCACCTCCACGTCCACACCGCGCTGGATCAGGTAGGTCTCACCGTTCACGCCCACGAACACCGGCGTTTTGTAGCGCTGGTTGTCCTTGAACAGCCGGATCACCTCCGTGTCCTTTTCCGGTGCTGCCTGCACAGCGGCTTCGGTCTCCTGCTTCTTTACTGCCATGTTGGTTCCTCCTTAGTTTGCCAGCGCCTTTGCGCTGTAGCGTGCCGAGCAGCTCTCAATGCGCACCATGTACTGCTCGCTCAGCCGTTCCGCCGTCTTGGTGGCCTTCCAGCCCACAGAAGCACGCTGGTTCAGCGGGTCATCGCCGTAGCCCAGCTGCTTCACAATGTGCTGCATGCCGCCGCCTTCCAGTTCGGTGGTCGCGTAGGCGTGGGCACCCAGTACCAGCGTGCTGTACACAGCCAGCCCCGCCGGGCAGCCATCGCCCTTCCACACCTTTGCCTCGCTGGAAACCACGAACCGCACGTTGTTGATCTTGCCGATCTCGCCGTTGAAGATCTCCTCCGGTGCCGCATACTTGTGCGCCTCGATCCAGTTCGGGTCCTTGCGGATATCGTAGCTGGTGTGCGGGTGCACAATGGCCACAAAGCTGTCGCCAATGGGGTCTGCGTTCTGGGTCTGCAGCAGCGCCACTGCCTGGTCGATCAGATCCACCGTCAGCTGTGCAGTGGCATCCAGATCCGCACGGCTGGTCACGGCGGTCTCCGCGCCGCCCGTTCCGATCTTCGGTGCATAGATCACGTTGGTGCCGCCGTTCAGGATATCGCGCACAATGGTGTCCATGGTACGTCCGCCCTGGCTTGCCAGCACATTGGTGGCCTGCACGATGTTGTTGTCAATGGCCGTCAGATCCAGCATGTCGGTCAGGGGCACCCAGCCGCCGTACTGGTGCACCTCGGCGGTCACGGTGGTCACGTTCAGCGCCTGACCTGCCGGGGTCACGCCCTCGGTCAGCGGCGTGGTGGCCTTGGGCAGCGCATCATACTTGCGGAACTCAATGGTCTTGCCGTTGTTCGCCGGGATCGGGTAACTGTCGCCGAACTGGTCATGCACCAGTGCAGGCTCTGCCAGATCCAGCAGGGTCTTTTCGTAGTAGGTCTTCATCTCAGCCGTCATACCGGCTGCGCCCGTGGTGTTCTGCAGCTGTGCGCTTGCGTCCGCAAACATCTGCAGATCCAGTCTCTTCTTGCTCATTTGTTTATCCTCCTTCAAAAGGGTTTATCTTTCTCGCATTCTTCGCGCGGGAAATCTCTCACAGCACAATGCGTTCTCCGCGCTGTGCCCTGCGTGCCAGCTCTTTCCGCTGCTGCCGCGTCATGTGGGCCACATCCACCTTCATCTCGGCCGCGCCGCCGGGGTGTGTCCCGTTCTCAGCCGGGCGCTGGCTGCGCTGCTGGATGCGCGTCGCCACGCCCTGCTCCACCTGTTTTGCCGTGCGGGCCGTCTGGTTTTCCATCAGGCGGTCAAAGTAGGCTGCACGGTACGCCGCTTCCAGCCCCACGCCCCGCCGGATCATATCCGCCACGGCAGGGTTGTTCAGCACTTCGTCCAGCTCAAAGTCCGGGTAGCTGTTTTTCAGCTTTGCCGCTTCCGCTTCCCACCGGGCACGCACTGCCGCTGCACGCTGCTGGTGCTCCGCGGCCAGCCGCAGCTGTTCGGCCTGCTGCTTTTCAGCATTGGCGCGCTGCAGCTGGCCCTCCATGCGGTCCATCTCCCGCGCGGTTTTCACGCTGATGCCCCGCTGCGCCGCCAGCGTTTCATAATATTCATCGTTCTTCACCCGGCCGTTTTTCACGGCATCGATCAGCCCGTCCATGTCGCTCATGTCAATGCCGTAGGCTTCGGCCAGCACCTTGCCCAGCTCGTTCAGCTGCGGGTTTTCCCGGATGCTCTGCACCGCCATCCGCGCAGCATGCTGCATGGCCTCTTCAAACTCTTCCGGGTACTGCTGCATCGCCTTCGCAAAGGCATTCCGGCGCTGTTCCGGTGTCAGCTGCACGTTTTTTTCGGTTTCGCTGCCCTGCTCCTGCTCGTTGCCCTTGTCCGGTTCAGCTTCCTCCTGCGCCAGCCGTTCGGCATCGACTTTGGCTCCCTCATTGAGGGAGCTGCCGCCCGCAGGCGGCTGAAGGTTTTTTTCTGTCGTCACTTTTGCTGCTTTGCCCGGCCTGCTGCGCTTCGCAAGCCGCTCCTGTGCGGGCCGCAGGGCAGGCGGTGCCACCGGGCTGCTTTCGCCCTCTGAAGCTTGCGCACCGTCACTGGAACTGCCAGCTGCTGCACCGTCACCAAATAACTGCAGATCCATGTTGTCTGCATCGTTTGCATGCAGGTTTATGAGCCGCACATTCTCAGGGTACTGCTGGGCCAGCAGGTACAGCCCATCCATCACCAGCTCAAACTTCGCCAGAGTGTCAAGGCTCTGGCTCGCCTGTACACGCAGGATGTTGTCCCCGCCCGGGTCGCAGGTCACAGTGCCGCTATCCACGCTGTAAGCCAGGCTCTGCATCAGTGTGCTCACCGCCGCGCACACAATGTCCTGTCCTTTCGGCGCATAGCCCGCGTGTCCCGATGCCTGCAGGCTCATGTCCTTCCCTTTTTCGTCGTAAATAATGGTGGTCATTCTGCTTTTCTCCTTTACTCCTTGTTCGGGTTGTTCACGTCCATGGCCCGCTTTGCGGCCTTGGTCGCCATGCTGTTGCTCCCGCTTTCGCCCACCACATCTCCCAGACTGTTGGTGGCGCTCTTCGCGTCCGCGGTCCCGCCGCCCCCTGTTCCGGCAGCACCGGCAGCCCGTCCGGCCGCGTTGGCTGCTGCGCTCACGTTGGTGCCGTTCTGCTGGTCAATGATGGCGGCCATCTTCTGCATCTGCTGTGCCATCTGCTGCAGCTGCTGGTACAGCGTGCCGTTCTGGCTCACCCTCTCCCGCACCTTCTCAATGCCTTCAAAGTCCATCATTTCCAGCGCAGCAAGGGCAGCATCGGCGTTGGCCGGTGCAAAGAATCCCAGCTGGTAGCACTCCTTTGCCGTCTCGTTCTGAGAAAGGCGGCTGAAAGTGCTTTTCTTTGCCGCGCTTACCGTAATGTCGAACACCGGCTCATGGTCGCCCAGCTGCACACCGCCCACATTGCCGCCGGGCACGGCCTGCAGCATCGCATTGCTGAACGGCACATACTCCACGCCGCCGCTCTCGCCAGTAATGCGGTATACCCGCTCTTCGTCGTAGAACTGCCGCATCAGCTCGATCACAAGGTAGCATTCTTTTGCAAACGTCCGGTACGCGCTTTTCAGCATATCACGGCTAAGTTTGCTGCCCGCCTCCTGCAAAGCCGCAATGGCGCTTGCCGCTGTCAGGCCGCTGGTGGTTCCGCCCTGGCTCACATCCCGGTTGCCGCTGATTTCCTTCAGCTCGCTCACCCGTGCATCCCGGTAGCTGATGCAGTTGCCGCTCAGTACATTGGTCTGCAAAGGCCGGAAACTGTCGTCCGTCAGCCTGCCCACCACGTGCACGATGTCCTTGCCAAAGTCGGCCAGCTCTTCTTCGTTCACACCCGCTGTGTCGCTCAGCACATAACGGGCCTTTGCAGCCAGTTTCACGTTTTCGTCCATGGCGTGGTTCATCTCGTCAATGGCGGTCTGGGTGTCCTTCATCACATCAATGTATCCAAAGCCCGCCGGGCTGTCCTCTTCCCGGAACAGCGGGTCAAACACAAAGGGGTATTTTCCGTGGTCGTAAAAGCCACGCTGGGCATACTGTGGGTCATTCTCGCTGGCATACAGCACCACGCCGTTGCAGTATTTGCAGTAATGCAGCACCGTCTGCCCGCCCTCAAGGGCCTTTTTGTAATACCAGTCCACCACAACGCTTTTGTCGCTGGTGTCAATGCTGTCGTCGTGGATGTACTTTGCCACATCCATGCTGCTGCCCGTGTGCCCGGCCATCTGCGGGTATCGCCCTTCCAGCCGGTCATTGTCCATAAGGCTCAGGCTGAACAGGTGCGGCGTGTCCTGAATATCTTCCACGCCCGGCTCCCAGTACAGCATCAGCAGGTTCACGCTCCGGATGCAGATCTCGCCAAGCCCGCCGCGCGCCGCCGGGTCCCAGAACACGCCCTTCACGCCGGTGCCGGTCTTCAGCTTGCGCCACCATGTGTCGCTGTACACGGTCTCGTAGTCGCACTGCTCCAGCACCGTGGGCAGGATCTTGGAAAGCGCTTTTGCTGTTTTCTCGTCGTCCTCTGCCCGCGGCAGCACGTTCGGTTCCGGGTAGTTGTCCATGGCATCGGCGTGCTTGTTGGCAATGCTGTTGAACAGCCATCCGCTGGAAGGCTTGGGCTTGCCCTGCATTTCCTTGTTTTCGTAATTTTTCCAGTGTCCCATGCGGAACCACAGCTCGTTTTCGATGATGCGTTTGTCCAGTGCGGCCTTGCCCGCCTTGTACTTCTGCAGCAGGTCGTTTGCCTTCCGCACCTCGTCCTCACCGATCGCTTCCTCTTCGTCAAAGGCTCCCTCCCCGAGGGAGCTGTCTGCGCCAGCAGACTGAGGGAGTCCGGTTCCCGGCATCGCTCCCTCCGGCCGTTCCGGAAGCAGCTGCATGCCCATCGGCATCTGCGCAGGCTGTCTGCCCTGCATCATCCAGTCCGGTATCTGCTGGCCGCTCTCTTCCTGTGGTGGGTATCGCTCCGACAGCTGTCGCAGCAGCTCTTTCTCGTCCATCGTCATCGTCTCAAATCCTCATCACCCGCGTCCGGCTCTTGCGTCTGTCCATATCCAGCGGGTCATCTTTCATCGGCTGCACCGGTTCGGTCTTTCTGGGGCTGATGGGGTTTTCCATCAGCACATACCGGCACTCGTCGTAAATGTGGTCTTCCTGGGTGGTGTCAATGTCTTCCACCCGGCTCTCGTCGTACACAAGGTTCGGAATGGTGCGGATAAAATGCCTGCAGGTATCAAATACCTGAAACATCGGCCTGCCCTCGCCGTCAAATGCCAGCCGGTAGTGCAGCTGCATCTTGCCTGCAAGTCGCGTGTGGTCGCCCGGTGTCCAGAAGATGTAATTCGGGTGCTTTTCCTGCATGGCCGCAATGCTCTCGCCCTGACTCTCGTTGAAGATAGCCGGGTCTGCCACGCCGGTAATTTGCCGCCCGCGCAGCATTGGGTCGTTTTCCTCCGCTTCCTTGATGCGCCGCGCCTGCTCTACCGGGTCTATCTTCAAGCCTTCGTTGGGCACGCCGGTGCAGCCGTACAGCTCCTTGATGCGGTAAAGCCGTCCTTCCTCGTCCGCTGCGTACCAGCCAACGGAGAAAGGCTTTGCATAGCCAAAATCGTACCCGCGCCAGATGCGCCAGTGTGCTGGAATGCGGAACGGCTTGATCACATGCGTCCACCGCTGATCCTCGTAG
>ERZ824598.2149-NODE-2149-length-21622-cov-30.234386_pt1 | contig 21622 bp, 9 predicted proteins | sample MGYA00519934_ERZ824598 | MGnify/ENA primary metagenome ERZ824598 (study PRJEB31778, sample SAMEA3449177) | human gut metagenome | biome: human gut; feature: human-associated habitat; material: faeces | place: United Kingdom | collected 2010/2012 ...
CAATAGGTACGATAACAGATATAGATGGGCGGTTTGTGTTGGATGCCCCGAAAGAAGCCGTTTTACAGATTACGTATATCGGGTATGTTTCTCAAGAAGTGAAAGTTTCTGGGAAGAGAGAAATTAATGTAGTATTGAAGGAAGATTCGGAGATGTTGGATGAAGTGGTGGTGGTAGGTTATGGTACAATGAAGAAAAAGGATTTGACAGGTGCAGTTTCTCAGATTCGTCCGGCTGAACTTTCTAATGAAGCTCCGAAAACTGTACAAGATGTTTTGCGTGGTACTGCTGGCTTGCGGATTGGATTTGATGGGTCTGCTAAAGGTGGTGGCTCCATGCAAGTTCGTGGTCAACGTTCTGTTTATTCAGATGGAGGACATAACGATCCACTTATTATATTGGACGGTATGATTTTTTATGGAGAATTGTCTGAAATCAATCCGAATGATATCAGTCAGATTGATGTGCTAAAAGATGCTTCTTCTGCTGCGGTTTATGGTGCTAAAGCTGCTAATGGAGTAATTATTGTAACGACAAAAAAAGGACGTTCGGAAAAACCTGTTATCAATTTTAGTGCAAATATAGGCTTCGTTACTATTGGTGATAGCCGGAAAGTATATGACTCTCATGGATATCTAAAATATCGTGAAGATTTTTATACGACAGACACTTATGGTATAAATGCTCAAACAGGAAATTATGAAGCTTATCAGACAGGAAATACTCCTGTTGGTTATTATAGTCGTCCTACAGAAACTAATTTGAATAAGTATGGCATTACTTTGGAAGCTTGGAAAGCTCAAAGTAATCAAGATGGTTCGATGAGTACAGAGGAGATTTGGGGAAGAAGATTGGGATTACAAGCTAGTGATATAACATTAAATAATTTTTTATTAGGCAAAACGTTTGATTGGTATGATCATTCTTTCCATACAGGATTGAATCAAGATTATAACGTCAGCATTTCAGGTAATAATGAAAAAGTGAATTATTATCTTTCATTAGGTTATCTTTCTAACGAAGGGGTAGCAAGAGGTAATGAGTATAGTGCAATACGCTCAAATATGAAACTTAATGCCCAAATAACTTCTTGGCTTAATGTAGGGGCAAACATTAATTTTCAGAATCGTACAGATGGGGATATTGCAACTAATTGGGAAAGCCAAATATTGGATAATAGTCCATTTACTTCTCCTTATAATGAAAATGGGGAACTAGTGCCTCATCCTATGGGTGAAAATGCTTATTGGAAAGGATATAACTTTGATTACGATCGCCAATATCTTGACTTGGATAAAGGTTTTACAGTTTTAAATTCTATTTTAACAGCCAAAGTAACTTTACCCTTAGGAATTACTTATTCGTTTAACGTATCACCGCGTTTACAGTATTTTCATGATCGCTACTACCGATCATCAGAACATCCTGATTGGCAAGCGGAAACAGATGATCGTGTAAACCGTGAGCAAAGTAAACGTTTTGATTGGTCCTTAAATAATACTATTACTTGGGAGCACATTTTTGCAGAAAAGCATCATACTATTTTGACTTTGGTACAGGAAGCTGAAGAACGTCAATCTTGGGCAGATCGTATTGAGGCGCGTAATATTCTACCTTCTGAAGCTTTAGGATTTCATGGCACTGCTAATGGTGATAAAAATCTGAGCTCATTTAGATCTACTGATACGCGTGAAACAGCATGTGGTTATTTGGCTCGTTTATTTTATTCATACAATGATACTTATATGGCTACATTTTCTTTTCGTCGTGATGGTTATTCTGCATTTGGAACAACTAATCCTTATGCTAATTTCTTTTCAGGAGCATTGGCATGGACTTTTACTAATGAGAATTTTTGGAATTGGAAGCCGTTAAGTTCTGGTAAGCTGCGTGTGTCATTCGGACAGAATGGTAACCGTAGTTTGGCTGATTCATACATTGCTTTAGCAAACTTGTCACTTGGAAAATATACACAAGGATATATAAATTCTGCTTCGGGGGCGTTGATGGATCTAAAGTATCTTTTTGTAAGTCGTTTGGCTAATCCGAATCTACAGTGGGAAAAGACTACTTCTTGGAATGTAGGTCTTGATGTGGGATTTTTTAACAATAGGATCAATGCAAGTATGGAATATTATGTAATGCCTACTACGGACATGATTATGAACCAATCATTGCCTGACTTTACAGGATTTAATTCTATTACAACTAATTTGGGTAGAATAGAGAATCGGGGATTTGAATTGTCTATTAATTCACGTAATATTGAAAAGGCAAATTTTCAATGGGAAACCGGATTTACTTTTTCAGTTAATAAAAATACTATTAAGAAATTATATGGAGAATATGAAACCATAGTTGATGCATTGGGCAATACAATAGTAAAAGAACGAGATGATGTGACTAATGGCTGGTTTATTGGGCACCCTGTTAGTGCTATTTGGGATTATAAAGTTACAGGTATTTGGCAAAAAGATGAGGTGAAAGAAGCTGCCAAATATAGTCAACGCCCAGGTGATCCTAAAGTACAGAACATTTATACAGACGATGATAAAGTAAATGCTGATGGAAGCGTAACCCCTGTTTATAATAATAAAGATAAACAGTTTATGGGGGAAACAACACCTCCTATACATTGGTCCTTGAGGAATAGTTTTACTATTTTTAAAGATTGGGTTTTTTCATTTAATATGTATTCTTATATGGGACACAAGAGCTTGGATACTAATTATTTGAATAATGATAATAATTATTCGCAGATAACTAACTGTAGAAATGTCTACACTAAAGAATATTGGACTGTAGATAACCCTTCCAATACTTATGCGCGTCTTAGTGCACAAGGTCCAACTGGCATATCTGCACCGGCCCGTGTGATAGATCGCTCATTTATCCGATTAGAGAATATTTCGTTGGCTTACAATATTCCAATGAAATTTTTAGAGAAATATAAGATTCAGAATGCCAAGATATTTACTACTGTCCGTAATGTAGCAACTTGGAGTAAAGAATGGGAATATGGTGATCCTGAAACAGGTGGTTTGGCTCCTCGCACTTATTCTTTGGGAATTAACTTAACATTTTAATAATATGACATATGAAAAACTATAAAAATATATTTAGAATATTGATAGGAACTGTTTGTTTTCAATTATCTATGACAGGTTGTTCTGACGACTTCTTAACCCCCGATCCGCTATCACTTTATGAACCTTCAATAACTTTTAATACAGTAGAAGGGTTAAATGCAGCTTTAGCTTCAGCTGATAAAGCATTGCGGGCTTATTGGACAAATACCGAAGCGTGCGATCTGATGCTTCCTTTAATGAGTGAATACCTGTTCTCTGATTTAACCGTAGCAGCAAAAACAGACGATGCGCTTATTTTTTGTGACATCAATGAACGCTTTACTCCTAATAATGGTTGGTATAATTTTGACCAAAACCGTTTGGTTATCTTTTGGGGAGAAACCTATAATGGTATTAAATATGCTAATACGATTATCAGTTATATTGATAAAGTGGAAGGACTGGACGAATCAATAAAGAATGAATATTTAGGACGAGCCTATTTTCATCGTGCTTATCGCTATTTAAATTTGTGCTTCCAATTTGGCGATGTACCTTTTGTGTCAAAAATTATAGATCGACCAAAACAGGATTATAAAAGTACAAAACGAGAGGCTATCATAAAAAAACTAGTGCAAGATATGGAATTTGCAGTGCAGCATGTGCCTGATCAAAAGGATATGACTTACATTGGTATGATTAATAAAGGAGCTTGTCGCCAGCTACTTATTAAATGTTATTTAGCTAATGGGGAGTTTCAGAAAGCCAAAGAACAAGCTGATATATTAATTAGTCAGTCTGGGTATAAGCTGATGACGGAAACCTTTGGTACTTTCTCTAATCCACACCCTACTACATGGAATATTACTAATAATGTGATTTGGAATTTGCATCAAGGAAATAACAAAGTTATTGCAGCTAATAAAGAAGCAATTCTTGTTATGCCTAATCGTTATGGTTCAGATTCCGGTATCCGGACACGTACAATGCGTAATTTGGTACCTTGGTGGAATGCAACGTCTATTTCTACGCCTGACAACAAGTTGGCAGTAGACCGTTTTGCTCTTACTCATGCTTCCTATGATGCATCAATGGATTATAATAGAACGTTTGGACGTGGAGTAGGAGTTGTACGCCCCACTTATTTTGCAGAAAACTCATTATGGTATCTTAATGGTAACCATGATGATGGGGACTTGAGGCACAATTCAAAAGTTGGTAATTGGGTACATATGGAAGACTTGAAATACAACAATCCCAATTCTGTATATTATGGCAAACATTTGAGCTACAGTTGTATTAATGATAATGGAGAAGAACAGATCCTTTGCAATGATACTGTTCGGACTTGGTTTGATTGGCCTCATTATAAGACATGGTCTGAGTCTCCAGAAGATGAGGCTCCTCATCTTAATAATTATCAAGGTAGTGGATATAGTGATTTCTATTTGTATCGATTAGCTGAAACTTATTTACTTCGTGCTGAGGCCAATTATTATTTAGGTAATATAGAAGAAGCTACAGCAGATGTTAATATTATACGTCAACGTGCAAAATGTGACATCTTCTATTCAAAAGTAAATATTGATGATATTGTAGACGAACGTGCTCGTGAACTTTATATGGAAGAATGGAGATTTACTGAGTTGAGTCGTATTTCTTATTGTTTGGCTTTAAGTGGTAAACCTGATAATGAAGGGAAGGTATATGATGTGGATAAACTTTATGAAGATAGTTTTTGGTGGCATCGTATTAATAAATATAATAATTATTATAACAAGCCTGATGCACCAATAGTAAAAGGACGTAAATATACTATAGGACGTCATAATATAAATTGGCCTATTCCACAAAGTGCAATTGATGCTAACCTGTTAGGGAAACTCGGTCAGAATCCTGGATATGACGGTTATGATCCTACTGTAGAAAAGTGGAACACATGGGAGGAGGCCGTAGCCGACGAACAATAAATCAGAATAGATTTGAAGAAAGTAAATTGATACAATTGGGGCTGTTGCGTCAATTTACTTCTTCAGAACAATTACAAATTAAATATTGACTTTATGAAATGTATATTGGGGATGGTTGCATTATTATTGCTTGCAGCATCTTGTAGTAATAAAAAGGAAAATACTGAGACTTCTGAGGAATTACTGGAAATAATTCATCGTGTGAACCAGCGCTATCAGTCTATGCATAAGCCACAAGTCCGGTCATTTTGGGACAATGCTGTATATCATACTGGAAATATGGAAGTTTGTGCACTGACTGGAAATAAGGATTATCTGCAATATTCTATTGATTGGGCTGACTATAATCAATGGAAAGGAGCTACCAGCAACAACAAAGCTGAGTGGCGAAGCACTTATGGAGAATCACCGGAATATGTTCTTTTTGGTGATTGGCAAGTTTGTTTCCAAACTTATGCCGATCTATATAAACTTGACCCTGATACAATAAAAATAGCGCGTGCCCGCGAAGTAATGGAATATCAGATGTCTACTTCAAAACTTGATTACTGGCATTGGGTTGATGCATTATATATGGTAATGCCTGTCATGGTGAAGATGTATGATATAACAAAGAATCCATTATATTTGGAGAAATTACATCAATACCTTACAGTAACAGACAGCATTATGTATGATAGGGAAGTTGGTCTTTATTATCGTGATGCTAAATATCCGTATCCGTTTCATAAAACAATAAACGGAAAAAAAGATTTCTGGTCACGGGGAGATGGATGGGCATTTGCCGCATTTGCTAAAGTACTGAAACAATTGCCGGCAGAGGATAAGTATCGTGAAGAATATATAACTCGTTTTCAGACAATGGCAAAATCTATTGCTGCCTGTCAACAGCCTGAAGGCTATTGGACACGTAGTTTAATAGATCCGGAACAAGCTCCGGGTCCTGAAACAAGTGGTACTGCTCTTTTTACTTACGGCTTTCTGTGGGGAATTAATAATGGATTGCTAAATGCGGATATTTATTCGCCTATTGTAGAAAAGGCTTGGAACTATCTTAAAACAACAGCATTGCAAGCTGATGGAAAAATCGGATATATTCAACCTGTCGGAGAAAAAGCAATACCAGGGCAGGTGGTGGATGCTAATTCATGTTTCAATTTTGGAATAGGAGCTTTTTTATTAGCTGCTTGTGAACGAGTACGTTTCTTACAATAAAAAGGTAAAGAAGATGAATAAGTTTATTTTAATTGGATGTACGATATTATTTTTGTTTTTCTCTGCCGATTTGTGCGCTAAGCACAAGACAAAGAAAATGGCTGATCGTGAAATATGGTGTGATGTCATGTATCGGATGGCTGCACCGGTATTAAGTAATATCAGTGAAGGAAAATTGCAAAAAAACATGCAACTTGAATTAAGTCCTACGTGGGATGGACGTGACCGGCGAGTTTCTTATATGGAATGTTTCGGACGTTTAATGGCTGGTCTTGCACCATGGCTTTCGCTACCAGATGATGATACAGCGGAAGGTATTCAGCGAAAACAGTTAAGAACTTGGGCATTGCAAGGATATAAAAATGCTGTGGATCCCTTATCTCCTGATTATTTACTTTGGAGTGAAAATTTCCAAACATTGGTAGATGCGGCTTATATAGCTGAGAGTTTTATTAGGGGATATAATTCACTTTGGATGCCACTTGATGAGGTAACAAAAGAACGATATATAAATCAATTTGTTGCATTAAGGCGGATTAATCCATTATATACTAATTGGTTGCTGTTTTCATCTACTATAGAAACATTTCTTCATAAAGTAGGAGCGAAAGCAGATTATTACCGCATAGATTCTGCCTTGCGAAAAATTTCAGAATGGTATATTGGTGATGGATGGTATTCGGATGGTCCTTCATTTGCCTTTGATTATTATAACAGTTTTGTTATTCATCCTATGTTTTTTGAATGCGTGGAAGTTCTTACTGATGGTGGAAAGAAAAAACGGGAATGGGCGGGAACAACTTTTGCTCATGTTACTAAACGTATCCAACGTTATAGTATTATTTTGGAACATCTCATATCTCCTGAAGGAGCATTTCCTGTATTTGGTCGTTCCATAACTTATCGCACAGGGGTACTTCAACCTTTAGCATTGATAGTTTGGAAAGGATTGTTACCAGAAGAACTTAGTAATGGTCAAGTAAGAACAGCAATGACTGCCGTTATAAAACGTATGTTCGCTGATGGACAAAACTTTAATGAAAAAGGATTTCTCACATTGGGATTTAACGGTAAGCAGCCGCATACGGCTAATGTATATACTAATAATGGAAGCCTTTATTTAGCATCTTTAGCATTTTTGCCATTGGGCTTGTCAGCCGATCATCCTTTTTGGACTTCCCCTAGTGAATCTTGGACTTCCAAAAAGGCTTGGGAAGGAGAAGAATTTCCTAAAGATCATACATATTATGAAAAACACTCAATGAATTACCAGTAAAAAAATAATGTATGCAGTATAAAGTATTATTCAAGAGATGCTTGTTGGCTATAGTGGTAATGTTTGTCGTTACCTCTTTACAAGCGCAGCGGGAAATGAAGACTATCAATGATAATTGGGAATTTCGGAAATCTATAGATGAATCATGGGAATCTGTCAATCTCCCCCATACTTTTAATATAGATGCTTATCAACAACGAAATTATTATCAAGGTAAGGGATTCTACAGGCGTACTCTCGTTTTACCGGAAATTGTTGCGGAACGTCGTTATTATATGAAAATAGATGCTGCTAGTAAGGCTGCTAATATTAGAGTGAATGGAAAGGAAGTAGGCAGTCATGTAGGTGGTTATACAGCTTGTATTGTAGATATAACAGAGTATATCAGAAAAGAGAATTTGATAGAGATTACGGTTGACAATGGGAGAAAAGATATTACTCCTATATCGGCAGATTTCACTTTTTGGGGGGGGATCTACAGAGATGTATGGCTCATATCTACTCCAAAACAACACTTCAATATGAGCAATATGGGATCTGATGGAATTTTTATTAGTACTCCAGTAGTGAATGAAAAAAGAGGAGTATTGAAAGTAAAATGTGAAGTGACTAATGATTCTCATGAAAGTTCTATATTGGAAGTCAGAAGTGCAATTTATAGTCCGCAAGGAAAACTTTTGCAGACTATTAAACAAAAACAAAAACTTAAGAGTGGCGAAACCTATATTTTTGAAAACACATCTGGTGCTATTGAGAGTCCTGATTTGTGGAGTCCAGAAACTCCTTCACTTTATTTGGTAAAAACTACCTTGGTAGATCCGAAGTCAGGAAAGCTATTGGATGAAAAAAATCATAAGGTGGGATTTCGCTGGTTTACCTTTGATGGAAGTAAAGGTTTTTTCCTTAATGGAAAATCTTATAAATTACGTGGACTCAATCGTCATCAAGATCAAGCTCCGGCAGGGGTAGCTTTAGATGACGAAGCCCATCGACGAGACATATTTTTAATGAAAGAGTTGGGATGTAACTTTATTCGTATTTCACATTTTCCACAAGATGATGCAATATTGGAAATGTGTGACGAATTGGGACTATTGGCATGGGAGGAAATTCCTATCATTAATATTGTACCGAATACACCTGGATATGATGATAATTGTGAATATAATCTGCGTGAGATGATTCGCCAGCATTATAATCATTCATCTGTTATAACATGGGGATATATGAACGAAATTCTTCTTACTGCTCCTTCCATTGGTAAACCTGAGTGGCTAGCATGTAAAGAGCGCACGGTAAATCTAGCACAACGACTGGAAGCCGTTCTGAAAGAAGAAGATCCAGGAAGAGCCAGTGTTATGGCATTTAATATGACCAATCTATACAATGAAATAGGTTTGAATCTAGTAGACGTAGTAGGTTGGAATTTATATCATGGTTGGTATGTTGATAAATTAAAAGATTTTAATGCATGGTGTGAAGATCAACATCGTCGTTACCCTGACCAACCTATGATTATCAGTGAATGGGGAGCAGGCAGTGACAAGCGGCTGCATTCCACTCAAGGACGTGCCTTTGATTTTAGTATCGAATATCAACAAACGTATATAGAACATTATCTTCCTTTTATAGAGAATACAGAATGGATTAGTGGATGCGCTTATTGGAATTTCATTGATTTTAATGTGGCTGCTCGCCAGGAGTCAATGCCTAGAGTAAACAATAAGGGATTGGCTTATAATAACCGTATATGGAAGGATGTGGCTTACTATTTTAAGGCTATGTGGCGGAAAGATATTCCAGTAATAAGAATTGCCAGCCGTGATTGGGAAATGCGTACTGGGGAAATAAATAAGCCACAGTCCATTAAAATTTATTCAAATATGCCGGAAGTGGAATTGTTTATTAACGGACAATCAATAGGATGTCAAAAGATAGCTAATTGTCACACTGTCTTTAATGTAATTTTACCGGAAGGTATATCAGTTCTTATGGCGCAAGGAATCAAAAATGGGAAAACAGTTCAAGATGCTATGACAATTCAGTTCAAGTCACTTCCTAATATAGCTGAAGGAGATGAATTGGCAATTAATGTAGGAAGTAATTGTTACTTTACGTCAGATATCAGTAATCTTACTTGGTTACCTGATCAACCTTATACTGCGGGAGGTTGGGGATATATAGGTGGAAAAGCGCATAGCACTACCTCTGAAATTTATAATACTTTAGATGGGCCAATATACCAGACGTGGCGTGAAGGAAACTGGAGTTATAAAATCGATGCTCCTATAGGAGAGTATGAAATAGAACTGCTTATAGCAGATGTTACTAAACCTGCTGCTCAGTTGGCCAATCTTTTAAATAAGAATAAAGAAGAAAAGCATTCGGGAGAAACACGTTTTCATATTTCCATTTGTGGAAAACAAGTAGAAACTAATTTTTCTCCAATTGATGGAGGAAAGCATCGTACTGCCTTTAAGCGTCGCTATATTATTCGAAACGAACATGATCATATTGTTATTAGTGCAGGGGCAGTGAAAGGAGAACCGTTTTTAGCTGGTATTAAGGTACGGAAACTTTGATATGTGACAAAAGAGTCTTAAAAAGAAAGAATTTGTCTCAAAACACTTTTGATACGGATTCTTTCTTTTTAAATAGTGCAATTTATTGTCCGTACTGTACTATTGATCATAATAAAGTATTGTTATTGTTTATTCTAGTTTAGTATTTCAGAGAAAAAATGTTGAACTCATAAATTGCCGTAATGGAAAATACTTTGGATGAATAATAAAAAGGAATTGTACTATAATACAAAGAAATGAACAGGAATCCATAGTTACTATAATTTTATGTTCCGATATTTGCATGGAATTTATAGTAGATGAAAAACATGAATAAAAAAATTAAGTTATTAGGCATTCTGATGACTGTATCATTTCTATGTTGTTATGCCCAGACAAAAGAGTTCGATCCTTCTCTGGCTCCTAATGTAACCATCGTGAGCCGGCAATCTCAGGAGGAATGGAACAGTCGCTATATGTGGTATCCGGGACAACTGGCTGCTTTCTACCAGCAACAATGTGCCCGTATCTCAAAAGAGCGTTGCGTTAATGTAGGATATCCGGGTAAATTTTTTGCAAAGAACAATCATGCCTGGTTCAGAAAAGAGGTAAGATTGAAAAAGGAAAGTAGTCTTTGCTGGGAGGGTCCGTCGGATATTATTCTTTATATAAATGGTGTAAAACAGTCTGTTTCCGGTAAACAGGTTATTTTACCCGTGGGCAGATCCTCTTTATTGTTTGAGGTGACAACGGATGACTCATTACCTTGTATCATTCTGAAAGGGGCGGGACTGGAAAATCCGGATGAATGGCAAGTCAGCATGGATAAAGAGCATTGGACAATACCCGAGAGTGCCGTCATGTATAATAAACCGGGCGTGCTGCCGGATGCTCCGCAAGATATGACAGCCCGGATTAAACCTTCACAAATACTCCCCATGCGCAATGCTGAGATGCAAGGTAAAGACGGAATTAGTATCGGAAAGAATGGTTATGTCCTCATCGACTTTTTCCATCTTGAGATTGGAACACTGACCTTTCAAGCGAAAGGAAAGGGAACTATAACCGTACGCGTTGGCGAAACTCCCGAAGAAGCACTGGAACGGGATGATAAGAAACTGGAACAATATCCATTGGCTCCTGTTACCTTGTCAGAAGAAGGAGGCACCATCACTTTGCCGGAACGCGCTCTCCGATATGTTTCACTGGAATGCGACAAGGGGGCTGAGATTACCTCCCTTCGTTTTGATGCGTCATTGTGGCCGGTAGAGCACCAGATGCAGTTTGAAACGGATGATGATTATGTGAACAACCTGTTCAAAATGAGCAGTGCGACATTGCATACTAGTATGCACCGCTTTTATCTGGACGGGGTGAAGCGTGATTTTCTTCCCTGGTCCATGGATGCGCTGGTCAGCACCCTGGCGGGGGATTATCTTTTCGGTGACCAGCAGGTGTCAAAAAACGGAATTTCCATAGCACTGATGCCGCTTGATCCGCAGAAATCAGATATAGGGATTCCTGATTATCCGTTGCATGCCCTGTTCGGCCTGAAACAGAACTATCTGCGTTTCGGTGACTTGGCCACTTCCCTTCAATACAAAGACCGCATCATCCAGTTGCTTGATTTTTATGCCTCCATCGTGGATGAGAATGGTTTTGTACACGGCAATTATGGAGACAGGCAGTTCGGTTATACCCCCGGATGGTCCACCTATAACGGTCCTGTCCGGAAAGGGGTGGCGGCCTATGCCCAGATCATGCTCTATTATAATTATGTGACCGGAGCTTATTTCGCGGATCTGTGGAAGGAGAGTGCATTGGCGGACAGATACCGCAAGTTGGCCCGGAATCTAAAAAAGAAGATTTTTGAACATTTTTGGGATGATGACCGGAAGGTCTTCATCAACGGTACAATGAATGACAATGTGACTGTGGACAAGCGTATTTCGCATCATGCCCAATATTGGGGAATACTGGCCGATATCTTTCCCGAAGAACATTATGACAACCTCTTTGAAAATATTCTGCCGAATTTGCCTAACTATTATGAGGTGGTCAGTTATGAGAAGGGTTATGAGTTTCTGGCTTATGCCAAAGCCGGGCGGATAAAAGAGTTATGGGATCATATTTATGGTGTGTTCGGCGACTGGATGGATCAGGGACATACCCGTTTCCCGGAGAACTTTATGATGAATGCTTCCCGCGCCCGTCAACTGGTGTTTTATAATCGTCCGTACGGCCTGAGTCTTTGTCATGGGGCGAATGGAGTCCCGGTAGTGGTAGGCGCATTGAACGGTCTTATCGGTTTCAGCCAGTCTTCGATGAAGACGAATGAATATACCATTAAACCGGAGTTACTCCATTTGAAGTGGATTCATTCCAGAATTCCGGTAAAGGAAGGATATATTGTCTTGAAACTGAATGCCGAGGGGGAGAGCACTATTGACATTCCGGCAGGATGTACAGTCAGAATTATAAAAAAGATCGGAAAGAAGCCACTGGTACTGAGAGAACAGGGCGGGTACAGCTTCCGGTTGAAGGACTGAGCGTTGAATAGAAAAAAGTGTCTGTTCAATAGCCATATTCTTTATTAAGTCATTCTTAATGTACTTGATTAAACCGACAAGTTGCAAGTTCTTGAATTTCTTCCTAGCTTTGTATTCGTTTGTTTTCAACAGGAGTACTTGCGTGAAGAATATGAAAAACATAGGAAGGATAGTATTACCAATCATTATTTTGTTATTGACTGTGCGGATAAATGCCGTTCCGGTCAAAGCATTTGATATGATAGTAAGAAACCTTCCTAATTCGGAACAGTTGCCGACCAAAGAATTGCTTTGTATTTTCCAGGATTCGGAAGGATATATGTGGTATGGCACTGAAGGGGGAGGCTTGTGCCGTGATGATGGATATACGGTGAAAGTATTCCGTTCTGATTTCAAGAACCCGGGAATCTTGGAAAACAACAGTGTGACGTGTATTACTGAAGACGGTGAAGGGAAAATATGGTTTGGAACGAAGCGTGGCGCCTATATTTTGTCAAAAACAGATTATGAGATAAGGGCGCTTGCTGATGAAACGATAAAGAGCTGGACTATAACTACAATGACAGCGACGTCTGATGGTACGATCTGGATTTCGACTAACAGGCATTTGTTTCGATACAATGAGTCAGGGGAAAGAACTGGAAAATACATTCTTAAATGGAAAGGACGGGAGAATACCGTCAATTCTATTTATGAGGATAAGAAACAGACTGTTTGGGTAACTCAAGCAAAAGGCGGGCTTTTTTGCTATGATAAGGTAAAGGACTCTTTTATTTCATATCCTTGGCCCTATGATGAGTATCCCACAAGCATGACGGAAGATCATAACACCCCGTATTATTGGGTTACTACTTGGGGAAAAGGTATTGTACGTTTTGATCCCAAGGCACAGGATACAGACAAAATGTTTGGATTGCAAACAGTGGATAATGCGTCTTCTAACTCCGATACCCGAAAGCTTCATCATATCATACAAGATTCTGTTAAGGGATATTTGTGGGTGATTGCGGCAGATAATTTATATGCCTATAAAATAACGGCCGATGCATCTTTGGATAAGGTAGATCTCTCCCGTTTATTATCAGCTGACAGGAAAATCCTCACAAAGATTCTTTCCGATCAATCCGGAAACTTATGGGTGACAGGTTATTATCCTTCTTCTTTCATTATTTCTTTTCTTCCTAATGAAGTGCTTCCTTTGTCTATGGAAGGGGTAAAGCAAAATTTGGGGGTAATCGCGTCTCCTATGCAGTTTTCTCAAGAGAAAAATTATTATTGGATCAGGCAAAAAAAATTGGGGCTGTATGCTTATGATCCCCAAAGAGATCGTATGTCTGTTGTTAAGAATGACAGGGAGCTTTCTTTTTTCTTTGAGAGGCCATCGGATAGAGAGGGACTCTATATGGTAAGGGATCATTCGGTAATTTTAATTCGGTATAAGGAGAACCGGCTTTTTGAATCCATCGTATGTGCCATACCCATTAAACAAGGTGAGCGTATCCGTGCTTTGCATGATGACCACCATGGAAATCTTTGGATAGGGACTACTTACCATTTATTTCGGTATAGCTTGGAGGAAGACCGATTGACTACAGTTTGTGATGATGTTAGTTTTATAAATGCTATCGTTTCGTCTAATGAAGGAGTTGTTTATTTTGCAACTGAAAGTAGAGGGTTGTGGAGAATTTCCGGAGAAAGCCGGTTGCAAATAAAGGATACTGGAGAAAATTATTCGGTATTGACTGTCGCACCGGACAACAATCTTTGGGTGGGTACTAAACAGGGCAATGTGTATAGTTATTCTCCGGATACGAATGATTTTATTTCCCGGACAAAAGATTGTGGATTGACAGGGGATGCTGTGTTGGATATAAAATCGGATGACGATGGGAATCTTTGGATTCTTACATCACAGCGGGTGATGGTCTATCATCCCGGAACACATATCTTTACTATGATGTCTTGTACTGATTCTTGGATAAATCTGGAAGATTTCCAGTCATTGTATAAAGGTCCTCGGGGAGAAATGAGTGTGGGTGGACGAGGTGGAATTGTGACTTTTCCTCACTATAATGAAAAAAAGAGAAGGATACCTGAGCCAACGGTGCGTTTGACATCCGTCGAAATGAATAACACCTCTGAAATCGGGGTGGATAATCAAAAGAAAATAAGCCTGTCTCCTCATGAGAGAAATGTGAAATTGTTTTTTTCTACTTTTGACCATTTGAATACGAATAAGGTAAGATATGCTTATCGTTATAAACAAAGAAACGATAATTGGGTGGCTTTACCGGCAGGGGAAAATAGTATCGGCTTGTCTGATTTGTCAAAGGGGGAATTTGAACTGGAAGTCCGTGCTACAGATGAGAATGGTCTGTGGAGTAAGAGTACATTGACGGTTATGATCCAGTGTCTGCCTGCTTGGTATGAAACAGGTTGGGCGTATTTGTTTTATATACTTGTTGTTTTATCGGTGGTGTGGGGATTGGGCCGGATGTATATGAAATTACGGAAGCCCATTATTGCACAGACTGTTCTGCCACTGGAACAAAATCCGGAGCAAAGGCATGAGATAGATCCATTGCCGGAAGAAGGAAAAGTAGAAGCGAATTCTATTTCAGCATCTGATGAGCAATTAATAAGGAAGGCATTGGATATGGTTGAGAAGAACCTTAGTAATCCTGAATATTCCATAGAAGATTTAAGTAGGGATATGTGCATGAGTCGTGCTACTCTTTACCGGAAGATTACATCTATCACCGGAAGTTCGCCTTCTGATTTCGTGAAGAATGTACGTCTTCGTAAAGCTGCCGAATTATTGAAAGAAGGAGGGCTTTCCATTGCTGAGATAGCTGATCAGGTTGGTTTTAATACGCCTAGTTATTTCACAAAATCATTCAAGAAACTGTTTGGGGTGTTGCCTACACAATATAAATAAGCTTGTAAGAGGCTCTGTCATCGTATCTTGCAACATTTGTTTCACATCTTGAAACGTGGGAGCGGTTTGTATCAAGGTGGATTTTCTACATTTGCTGTTGATAAATCAAATGAATAATACCATGAACAGACAGAATTTACTTATTTTATTATGTATGCTTTTGCTTTTTCCCGTATCCGGACAGAGCAATAACCGTGAGAAATATAATTTCAACCCTGGATGGTTGCTTTATATCGGAGATACGCCGGGGGCGGAAAGAACGGATTTTTCCGATGAAAACTGGAAAAAAATTACTTTGCCCCGGGCTTTTAATGAAGATGAGGCATTTAAAGTACATATATGGGGAATGACGGATACTATAGCCTAGTATAGAAAACATTTCAGGCTCCCTAAGACTGCAAAAGGGAAGAAGGTCTTTATTGAGTTTGAGGGAGTACGGCAGGCGGCGGATTTCTATTTGAACGGCAAGCATATAGGATTGCATGAAAATGGGGTGATGGCGGTAGGCTTTGATCTGACTCCGTTTCTGAATTTTGGTGGAGAGAATGTGATTGCTCTCCGAACAGACAATGACTGGAGGTATAAGGAGCGTTCGACTGGAAGTTTGTTCCAGTGGAATGATAGAAATTTCAATGCCAATTATGGAGGAGTACCTAAAAATGTATGGTTGCACATTACTGATAAATTATACCAGACCTTGCCTCTATACAGTAATTTACAGACTACAGGGACTTACATCTATGCATCCGATATTAAGGTAAGGACCCGTGAGGCGGTTGTTCATGCAGAGTCACAGGTGCGGAATGAGTATGGCAAGTCCGTTCATGTGGATTATGAGGTGAGCATTTATGATTATGATGGAAAAAGGGTCAGTACATTCCGGGGACAACCGACGACAGTGCAGTCCGGAGAAACGGTTGTATTGAAAGCTTCTGCACCATTAAAAGATCTTCATTTTTGGAGTTGGGGGTACGGCTATTTATATGATGTGAAGACTACCCTGTTGGTAAATGGCCGTCCGGTGGATGAAGTTGTTACTAGGACAGGTTTCCGCAAGACTCGTTTCGGAGAAGGAAAAGTGTGGCTCAATGACCGTGTGTTGCAGTTGAAGGGATACGCGCAACGGTCCAGTAATGAATGGCCGGGAGTAGGAATGTCTGTACCGCCTTGGATGAGTGACTACTCTAACGGATTGATGATTGAGCATAACGCCAATCTTTTTCGGTGGATGCATGTCACTCCCTGGAAACAGGATGTGGAATCTTGTGACCGTGTGGGGGTGATACAGATGTTGCCTGCAGGTGATGCGGAAAAAGATGTGACCGGCAGACGTTGGGAACAACGGAAAGAGTTGATGAGGGATGTTATTATTTATATGCGTAATAATCCAAGTATTTTATTTTATGAATCGGGAAATGAATCAATCAGCCGTGAGCACATGGTTGAGATGATTGCCATACGGGACCAGTACGATCCGCATGGAGGAAGGGCGATAGGTTCCCGGGAGATGTTGGACATTCGTGAGGCTGAGTATGGTGGTGAAATGCTTTATGTGAATAAAAGTGAACATCATCCTATGATTCAGACTGAATATTGTCGTGATGAGGGGCTGCGTAAATATTGGGATGAATACAGTTATCCGTTTCATAAACAGGGAGATGGCCCTTTGCACAAAGGACAGGACGCCGGAGCATATAATCAGAATCAGGACAGGCTGACTGTGGAGTTTGTCCGACGGTGGTATGATTTGTGGCGTGAGCGTCCCGGAACAGGCCGGCGTGTCAATTCAGGAGGCGCGAAGATTGTGTTTTCCGATACGCAGACTTATGGACGTGGTGCCGAGAATTATCGCCGGAGCGGTGTGGTGGATCCGTTGAGAATCCCTAAAGATGGCTTCTTTGCACACAAGGTAATGTGGGACGGATGGGTGGATGTGGAAAACTATCATACTCATATTATTGGTCATTGGAATTATACTCCGGATGTGAGAAAACCTGTTTATGTGGTTTCATCGGGAGATGCAGTGGAACTGTTTGTAAATGGAAAATCCAAAGGTTTCGGCAGACAGGATTATCGGTTCTTGTTTACTTTTGATTCTGTGCAATGGGAGAAAGGGACGATTGAAGCCATATTTTACGATGAACAGCATAAAGAACTGAGCCGTCATTCTTTTCAAACCGTTGGAGAGCCTGAACGGTTAAAACTGACCTTGATGCATGGTCCGCAAGGTGTCTTTGCCGACGGCGCTGATATAGCGATGGTGCAGGTGGAAGTGGTGGATGACAATGGAGAACGATGCCCGTTAGCCAATCATAAGATAAAATTTGATTTACAAGGTCCAGCTGAATGGAGAGGAGGAATAGCACAGGCGGCAGATAATTATGTGTTGGCAAAAGAACTTCCTGTGGAATGTGGTATAACACGAGTGATGATCCGCTCGACAACGCAACCGGGGAATGTGGTGCTGAAGGTGGCTGCAGAAGGGTTGGCTTCAGAAGAAATAGCTTTCAGTACGCGGCCGGTAGAAGTTAAAAATGGCTTAAGTACCTTTTTCCCATCTGTTGGGTTGCCTAGCCGTTTTGATCGTGGTGAAACTCCGTCCTCGCCCTCTTATAAAGAGACCAAAGTTGATGTCAGAGTAGCTGATGTTACAGCCGGAACAAATCAAAGGGATGCAGGGAAAAGTTTTGATGACAACGAATTGAGCGAGTGGAAAAATGATGGCAGGTTGAACACCGCCTGGATTACATATAAATTGGAAAGGCGTGCGGAAATAGATGATATCTGTATCAAACTGACCGGATGGAGGCAGCGTTCTTATCCGCTTGAAGTATATGCCGGAGAACACTTGATTTGGAGCGGGAACACGGAGAAAAGTTTGGGATATGTCCATTTGATGATTGACCGTCCGGTACGTTCTGATGAGATAACCATCCGTTTGAAGGGGGCTACTCAGGATTCCGATGCATTCGGCCAAATCATAGAAGTTGTGGAACCCAAGGCCGGAGAGCTTGATCTTTTCAAAGCTGAAGGAGGCAAGAAGGTACACAATGAACTCCGGATAGTTGAGGTGGAATTTTTAGAAACTTTGAATCAGTAATTTCAGAAATTAAGAAAATACGTCTATATTTACATCAATTATAAAATATCTTTTTATGAAAAATATATTCATAGGGTTGATAGCTGTTTGGGGGCTTTTTCTCGTTTCATGTGAAACAAGGGAGCCCATGGTTGAAGTAATAGAAAGAGGGCTGGAGGTTTCCAAACGGCAAGCTGTCTTTTTAGCGAAGGAAGTGGAAAATCAGGAAGGAAGGCTTCCACGGACTTATGAGGGTGGTGAGTTGAAAACATCTGATTACCGGGCATGGATTTCCGGCTTTTTCCCGGGAGTGTTATGGTATTTGTATGAGAATACGCCTACGGATGAACTGAAAAGATATGCGGAACTATATACAGAACGGGTGGAGTCTGCCAAGGATATGACCACCACCCATGATTTAGGATTTATGTTATATTGTAGCTTCGGAAACGGATATCGGTTGGCAAAGAATCCTCATTATTTAGAGGTGATGACTGTAGGAGCGGAATCCTTGGCAACTCGTTATGATGAGCGGGTAAAAGCTATCAAATCGTGGAATTCAAATGAAAAATGGCAGTTTCCCGTCATTATTGATAATATGATGAATCTGGAATTTTTGTTTTTTCTTGCTAAGACAACGGGGGAAAAACGTTTGATGAATATGGCTGACAGTCATGCACAGACTACTCTTCGACATCATTTTAGAGATGATTATAGTTGTTATCATGTAGTTTCTTATGATACGCTTTCCGGACAACCACATTTTAAAGGTACTCATCAGGGGTACGCCGACAATTCGGCATGGGCCAGAGGACAGGCATGGGCACTGTATGGCTATACCATGATGTACAGGGAGACCGGAAAGACCGAATATTTGGAACAGGCGCGGAAAGTAGCTTCTTATATTAAGAATCATCCCAATTTGCCGGACGATAAAATACCTTATTGGGATTTTGACGCACCGGATATTCCTGCTGCTCCCCGGGATGCATCCGCCGCTGCTGTTATGGCATCGGGACTTATTGAACTGAGTCAGCTGGATAAAAGTAAGGAAGGAGCGGATTGGCTGGAGCTGGCAGAAATGCAGATTCGTTCTTTGTCCTCTCCGGAGTACCTTGCCGAACCGGAAACCAACGGAGGTTTTATCTTGAAGCATAGTGTGGGAAATTATAATAAAAATTCGGAAGTAGATGTTCCCCTGTCTTATGCGGATTATTATTATGTTGAGGCTTTGTTACGCTTAAAAAAATTACAGAATGAGAACTAGGAATTGTTTGTTAATCGCTTTTTGTTTTATTATCTTGTGTGGAAAACTGTATGCCCAGCCCACAGGTAGTGAGGACCGTATGTACTGGGTGCAGACTTTAACAAGGATTGCTGATCCTGTGTTGGTCAATCTCAGTCAGGGCACGTTGAAAAAGAATATGCCGTTTGAGTCACTGTCTGATGAACCTTTACGTAGAAGTGTTTCCTATCTGGAAGCGGTAGGAAGAACCGTTTGCGGTATTGCTCCTTGGCTGGAACTGGGACCTGATGATACTCAGGAAGGAAAGTTAAGAGAAAGGTATATTCAACTGGTGGTTAAAGGACTGAAACAGACTGTCGATCCGCAATCAGCTGATTATTTGATGTTTGATAACCGTCATTCCCAGCCCTTGGTAGATGCGGCTTTTCTTGTACAAGGTTTGTTGAGAGCTCCCAGACAACTTTGGGGAAATCTGGATGTGGATATTCAAAAAAAACTGGTGTATGAGTTGAAAAGAACGCGTGGCATAAAGCCTAATGAGAGTAATTGGTTGCTTTTCGCTTCGATGGTAGAAGCGGCCTTGTTGGAATTTACGGGGGAATATGATAGTCAGAGATTATATTATGGTGTAAACCGTTTCATTGATGAATGGTATAAAGGAGATGCCTGGTATGGAGATGGGGCAGAATTGCATCTGGATTACTATAACAGTCTGGTCATCCATCCGATGTTGACGGATGTATTGTCTGTCATGAAAAAGCATGGATTGGAACGTGCCGAGTTCTTGGAACGCCAATTGGTTCGTCAACAACGAATGGCTGCCCAGCTTGAACGGATGATCTCTCCGGAAGCCACTTATCCTGTAGTGGGCCGTTCTATCGTGTATCGTTTTGGCGTTTTTCATGCGCTTTCTCAAATTGCTTTGTTGGACAAGATTCCTCAGCCTCTTTCCAAAGGACAGATCCGTTCTGCTCTGACAGCTGTTATGCAGAGGCAGATATCTATGCCCGGTACTTTTGATGAAAACGGGTGGCTGAAAATTGGCTTTTCAGGCAGTCAGATAAATATGTCCGAACCTTATATAAATACAGGCAGTCTGTATATGTGTACAGCGGTCTTTTTGCCATTGGGACTTCCGGCAAATCATCCTTTTTGGACTGAGCCTTATAGTGAATGGACTAACCTGAAGGCATGGAAAGGTGTCGATGTAGGGGCGGATAAGGCTTTGAGAAAAGGGTAGGTGTCTATGAAAAGAAAAGTAACTTAACTTACTTGCCCAAGTAAGTCAACTTAAATGCCGAAGTAACTTAACTTACTTGGCCTATGAAGATAGCTTACTTTTCATTGGCTGGCTTGCCTGATTTTAAAGAGCATGGAGATTTTTCCATATTAAAGGAAAAATCTCCATGCTTTATGTTTGTATGTCAATAGAATAGCTGCCGGTCTTTCCCTTTTTTTATTTCTTCAGTGGGAATTGGTGAGTACTGTGATATATGGAATTTATAAAGTTCAATTAAAAAGGTCAAAGTGTATAAATTTCCATGCTAATGAACAAAAATACATTTTGGGGCTTTATAAATAACGATATATTTGTAAAATACTGCTTGAATATTTCAGATTGAAAGAAATAAGGTACTCATTTTAAATTTAAGGCCATGAAAGAATTAAAGATGTACATCGATGGGCGATTCATCGAAAACCAATCCGATAAGTGGATTGA
>ERZ824598.2155-NODE-2155-length-21575-cov-5.283550_pt1 | contig 21575 bp, 20 predicted proteins | sample MGYA00519934_ERZ824598 | MGnify/ENA primary metagenome ERZ824598 (study PRJEB31778, sample SAMEA3449177) | human gut metagenome | biome: human gut; feature: human-associated habitat; material: faeces | place: United Kingdom | collected 2010/2012 ...
GAGATATGGCAAATTTGTGCCGTAGGCACAAAGTTTGCGAGTGGGAGAATAAATGAATGATAACTGCGGTAGCAGAATGGAGATATGGCAAATTTGTGCCGTAGGCACAAAGTTTGCGAGTGGGAGAATAAATGGATGATAACTGCGGTAGCAGTATGGAGATATGGCACCCTAATTTAAAAAAATAAAAAAGTATATAAACCCTATTGACATACTAGGAATATAGTAGTATACTCAGTTCATCACTTGAAACAGACAGTGCAAGACGCCTCATATTATGCGGTGTCAGAGAACATGTGAAATTAGTACAGAAAAGGAGTTTGAAATATGGCAAAGTTAAAGAGAGAAGACAGAAATTTGAAGTTTGAGACATTACAGTTGCATGTTGGTCAGGAGCAGGCTGACCCGGTTACGGATGCAAGAGCCGTACCGATTTATCAGACATCTTCCTATGTATTTCACAATAGTGATCATGCAGAGGCTCGTTTTGGCCTGAGTGATGCGGGTAACATTTATGGACGTTTAACAAATCCGACAGCAGATATTTTTGAGCAGAGAATTGCAGCACTGGAAGGTGGTGTCGCAGCACTTGCAGTAGCATCCGGTGCAGCAGCAATTTCTTATACATTGAAGACATTGGCACAGAATGGTGACCACATTGTATCAGCAAGTAATATTTATGGTGGTACCTACAATTATCTGGAGCATACACTTCCTCAGGATGGCGTGCAGACTACATTTGTAGATATTGCAAATTTTGATGAGGTTGAGGCAGCAATTCAGGACAACACCAAAGCGGTTTTCATTGAGACATTAGGAAATCCAAATTCAGATGTTGTTGATATTGAGGGCATTGCAAAGATTGCACATGCACACAAGATTCCACTTGTCATTGATAATACATTTGGAACACCATATCTGATCCGTCCGATTGAGTATGGTGCAGACATTGTTGTACATTCTGCAACAAAATTTATTGGTGGACATGGAACTACGATTGGTGGTGTCATTGTTGATAGCGGTAAGTTTGACTGGGAAGCATCCGGCAAATTTGCATCTTTGACAGAGCCAAACCCAAGTTACCATGGAATCAGCTTTACAAAAGCAGTTGGCCCGGCAGCATTTGTTACAAAAATCCGTGCTATCTTGCTTCGTGATACAGGTGCAACACTTTCCCCATTTCATGCATTCATTTTCCTACAGGGATTAGAGACATTATCTCTTCGTGTTGAGCGTCACGTGGAAAATGCATTGAAAGTTGTGGAATATTTGAACAATCATCCACAGGTAGAGCGCGTACATCATCCATCTGTAACGGATGATCCGGAGCAGCAGAGATTATACAAGAAGTACTTCCCGAATGGTGGCGGTTCCATTTTCACCTTCGAGATTAAGGGTGATGATCGCACAGCGAAAGACTTTATTGATAACTTGGAGATTTTCTCTTTGCTGGCAAATGTAGCAGACGTGAAGTCCTTAGTAATTCATCCGGCAAGTACTACACATTCACAGATGACGATAGAGGAGTTAGAGGAAGTAGGTATTTATAAAAATACGATTCGTCTTTCTATCGGTACCGAGCATATTGATGATATCATTCAGGATTTGGATGAGGCGTTTAAGGCTGTAAAATGATAGTAAATATACCGCATAATAAGTATTATGGGACATCGTAACATAAATGGGTATGGGAAGTTTGAGTAAGCAATTAAAAAATAATGATCACTAATAACATTTTTAATATAAGGAGGACACTAACATGGCAAAGATTTATGAAAGCGTTACAGAATTGATCGGAGGAACACCGATCTTGAATGCAAAGAATTTTGCAAAACAGGCAGGAGCTAATGCAACTCTTTTGGCAAAATTAGAGTATTTTAATCCGGCAGGAAGTGTTAAGGATCGTATCGCTAAAGCGATGATCGATGAAGCAGAGAAAAGCGGCAAATTAAAAGAAGGTTCTGTTATTATCGAGCCAACCAGCGGAAATACAGGAATCGGTTTGGCATCTATAGCAGCAGCGAAAGGCTACCGTATTATTTTGACAATGCCTGAGACAATGAGTGTAGAGCGTCGTAATTTGCTAAAAGCATATGGTGCTGAGCTTGTCTTAACAGAAGGCGCTAAGGGTATGAAGGGTGCTATTGCCAAAGCAGAAGAGCTGGCAAAAGAAATCGAAGGCGCATTCATCCCAAGTCAGTTTGAAAATCCAGCTAATCCGGCTGCACATCGTGCAACAACAGGACCGGAGATTTGGAAAGACACTGACGGAAAAGTTGATATCTTCGTTGCCGGTGTAGGTACCGGTGGAACAGTTACAGGTATCGGCGAGTACTTAAAAGAGCAGAATCCGGATATCAAGGTTGTAGCAGTAGAGCCGGCAACGTCTCCGGTTCTTTCTAAGGGAGAAGCAGGACCTCATAAGATTCAGGGAATCGGTGCAGGTTTCGTGCCGGATACATTGAATACTAAGATTTATGATGAGGTGTTACCAATCGAGAATGAAGATGCATTTGCAGCAGGTCGTGCCTTTGCTAAGGCGGAAGGTGTATTGGTAGGAATTTCTTCCGGTGCAGCATTGCATGCAGCAACCATTTTAGCCAATCGTCCGGAAAATGCAGGCAAGAACATTGTCGTATTATTACCGGATACAGGTGACAGATATTTGTCAACTGCACTTTTTGCAGACTAATCAGTGATTTGAAGCAAGTTAAACTTCTTACAGTTGGTAATTTTTAATATAATTTTGAATGAGAGGCGGCAAAGTGTTGGCAATGAGATGTAGGTTACGCCGGTTGCTTTGCCGACCTTAATAAAAGATAGCAGACAATTAATAATAAAACCTAAAGATGAATAATTGTAAATAAAAAACCTAAGAGAAAAAGATTAAAACATACATAAGGGAAATGGTGTACCTAAAAAGCTTGTGATTAACAAAAAACTTCGCAAAGCAGACAAGAAATGGATCAAGAAACTGGCGAAGAAATGGAAAATAAAAGTTGTTGAGAAAAAATAAGCTAAGTCCTGCACTGTTACATGCAGCGGCATGCTGTCTAAATGAGAAATTTAATTCTTGACAAATACCCTACAGGGGTATATCCTGAGTGGAGATACCCCTGTGGGGTATTTCTTTTGCAGGAAATTTTTGGTTTCCTATGGTGTAGTTTGATATCGGCTATTTGTGCTGCAGACGTCACAAAGCAGCCTTGATCGCAGAGACGAACATATGCGAATAAAATCCGCATAGACAGGTAGCTTGCGATCTCTCTGACACGAAAGCGTTTGCGGAATGGAGAATAAATAATATGGCAGAAGAAAAACTTTGTCCATGTCACAAGACGAAGGTGCGAGATGATAAGGAGTATAAAGATCTGATCAATCGTTTGAATCGTATCGAAGGACAGATTCGCGGCATTAAAGGCATGGTAGAACGGGATGCGTATTGCCCGGATATATTGATACAGGTAGCTGCAGCAAATGCCGCATTAAATAGTTTTAATAAAGTTTTATTGGCAAATCACATAAAAACCTGTGTTACAACGGATATTAAGGATGGGAAAGAGGAAACGGTGGATGAATTAGTAAAAGTCCTGCAAAAATTAATGAAGTAGCCGCAGGACAATCTATTCATGACAGGTAACTGTCAACGAAAGCTGAGTTATTCATGACAGGTAACTGTCAACGAAAGCTGATCTATTTATGACAGGTAACCGTCAACGAAAGCTGAGTTATAAAATTCACAGAAAGGAAGGTTCAAATGCAGCAGTATATTGTAACAGGAATGAGCTGTGCGGCGTGTAGTGCCAGGGTGGAAAAAGCAGTCAACGCAGTTCCGGGTGTTACCTCGTGCTCCGTTAGTCTGCTTACCAATTCGATGGGGGTAGAAGGAAGTGCATCTGGTGATGCCATCATTGAGGCGGTACAAAATGCAGGATATGGAGCCAAAATAAAGGGTGCAGACGTGCAATCCGGGAATGCGCAGAATCAGGGAGCACTCGAAGAGGAACTTGTCGATCACACCACGCCGCTTTTGCGAAAGCGCTTGCTGTGGTCGGTCTGCTTTTTGCTAGTACTTATGTATTTTTCTATGGGGCATATGATGTGGAATTGGCCGGTGCCGAAATGGATGGCAGGGAATCATGTGGCGATGGGATTGACACAAATGCTTCTCACGATCATTATTATGGTGATCAATCAGCATTTCTTCATTAGTGGGTTTAAGAGTTTGTGGCATCGGGCACCTAATATGGATACGCTCGTAGCATTAGGTGCGACAGCGGCATTTGGATATAGCACATATGCATTGTTTGCCATGACGGACGCTGTGATGCGTGGCGCGGACAAGCAGGTTATGGCGTATATGCACGACTTTTATTTTGAGTCTGCGGCGATGATCTTGACATTGATCACAGTCGGCAAAATGTTAGAGGCGCGCTCGAAGGGAAAGACAACGGATGCGCTCAAAGGTTTGCTTAGACTTGCACCAAAGACTGCTGTCGTTGTACGAGATGGCGCCGAAGTGACAGTAGATATTGCCAGTGTACAAAAAGAAGATATCTTTGTGGTCAGACCCGGAGAAACGATACCGGTGGATGGCATCGTGCTGGATGGCAATAGTGCGGTGGATGAATCGGCACTTACAGGAGAGAGCGTTCCGGTGGACAAGCAAAAGGATGACCCGGTATCTGCAGCAACAATCAACCAGTCTGGTTTCTTGAAATGCAGGGCAACACGTGTCGGCGAGGATACGACGTTGTCACAGATCATTCAAATGGTTAGCGATGCAGCAGCAACGAAAGCGCCGATTGCCAAGGTCGCTGATAAAGTATCCGGAGTATTTGTGCCAACCGTGATCGTTATTGCAGCAGTGACGATGGTTGTTTGGCTGCTTACCGGCGCGAGCATCGGCTTTGCATTAGCCAGAGGCATTTCCGTACTGGTTATCAGCTGCCCGTGTGCGTTGGGACTGGCTACGCCGGTCGCAATCATGGTGGGAAACGGTGTCGGTGCGAAGCATGGAATATTGTTTAAGACAGCCGTTTCGCTGGAAGAGACCGGTAAGATGGATGTTGTATGTCTGGATAAGACAGGTACGATCACGAAAGGCGAACCGCAGGTTACAGATGTGATTCCGGTGGATGGTGTTACAGCAGAAGAACTGTTGTTGTATGCATATTCTCTGGAGCAGAAGAGTGAGCATCCGCTTGCTAAGGCAGTCCTAAAATACGGACAGGAGCATGCGGTAAATGCGATAGAACCAAAAGAATTCATGGCATTGCCGGGAAATGGATTGTCAGCAATGTGCGATGGCGCAAAGATAATGGGAGGCAGTCGGAAGTTCATTGAGCAGACGATTTCACTCGAGAAAGTGTATAGCGATCGAATCAATTCACAGAATAAGAAATTCGATCGGCCGACAGAGCAGGAAAAGTCAATTGCGCCAGCCTCTGGTCGTTCGACAGAGCAGAAAGAACTGATCACACTGGTATCTGACCGCTTGGCGGGTCAGGGTAAGACGCCACTCTTTTTTGCAAAAGATGGCAAATTGCTTGGTATTATCGCAGTTGCAGATGTGATCAAGGAAGACAGTCTTTCTGCTATTAAAGAGATGCAGGGTATGGGACTGCGGGTCGTTATGTTGACCGGTGATAATGAACGCACTGCGAAAGCAATTGGTGATCAGGTCGGCGTAGATGAGGTGATCGCCGGAGTGCTTCCGGATGGCAAAGAAGCGGTTGTCAGACGCCTGCAGCAATATGGTAAGGTTGCCATGGTTGGAGATGGCATTAACGATGCACCGGCTCTGACCAGAGCTGATATGGGTATTGCGATCGGCGCCGGAACAGACGTTGCCATTGATGCAGCAGATGTGGTTTTGATGCAGAGCAGACTTTGCGATGTGCCTGCGGCAATTCGCTTGAGCAGAGCAACGCTGCGCAATATTCACGAAAATCTGTTTTGGGCATTTTTCTATAATGTGATCGGTATTCCGCTGGCGGCGGGAGTATGGATCCCATTGTTTGGCTGGGAGTTAAATCCTATGTTTGGTGCTGCAGCAATGAGTCTGTCCAGTTTTTGCGTGGTATCCAATGCATTGCGACTCAATCTCTGCAAAACATATGATGCCCATAAAGATAAAAAAAGAGCTGGAAATTCACAAATCCAGTCCAAAATAGTATATAATGAGGAGGAAACAACGATGACGAAAACAATGAAAATTAACGGAATGATGTGTGGACACTGCGAGGCAACAGTGAAGAAAGCATTGGAGAGTTTGGATCAGGTAACAGAGGCTGTGGTAAGCCACGAGGCAGGGACAGCAGTTGTTACGTTATCTGCAGATATCGCAGATGATGTATTGAAGCAGACGGTAGAAGCGAAAGATTACGAAGTGACATCCATTGAGTAATAGAGCATAAGCCAATGTTGATATGGATCCCGGAGTGTACGTTTTTGTGGACAGGAAAGCATTCTCCGGGATTTTTTGTTTTAAAAAGTGAGCTTTTACTTTGCAAAATAAAAATACCTTGTGAGAAGGAAATTGCTGTACCATTACTATTTTATAAGGAGGAGAAATGCAGGCATTTATTACAAAACATAGGAAGGGGATCAAACGAATGTTGATCGGATGTGGGATTGTTATCATACTTAGTGCAGCCGTTATATTTGGCATGGATGTGTATGTGGTGCATTACGCCAAAGGTTATGTATATGAGACGGGGCAGGAAAACAGTATGCCGAAAGCCGACTGCATATTGGTATTAGGGGCAGGCATGAAGCCCAATGGGGAGCCAAGCTTAATGCTTCGTGATCGTCTAAATCGTGCAATCGAATTATACCGTGCGGGGGTATCGGATCGTTTCCTGTTGACCGGGGATCATGGCAGGAAAGGCTATAATGAAGTACAGGGAATGAAAGACTATATTATGGCGAATCTGGATGTCCCGGAGGATAAGATCTTTATGGATCATGCAGGCTTTTCAACGTATGAATCCATGTATCGTGCCAGAGATATTTTTGAGGTACATAATCCGGTTGTTGTCACGCAAAAGTATCACGCATATCGCGCGGTGTACGCTGCACGTAAATTGGGACTGGATGCTTATGCCGCACCGAATAAACGGATGAAATACCGTAATATCTGGATCTGCAAATTGCGCGAAGTGGCTGCGAGAGATAAGGAAGTGGTCAATCTGTGGATACAGCCAAAGCCGACTTATTTAGGAGATAAGATTCCGATCAGCGGAAGTGGACTGGCAACGAAAGATTGATCTTAGAGATGTCCGAAAAATGCAGATACTTGTCTGTCTGCTCTATAGTATGGCAAATAGACAAAGTGTTATAATTAATATGGAGATATGTTTCGTGATTATCGGACAAGCACTGATATAACAGAAAGGGAAAGGTAATGACAATGAAAAAAAGCAAAAAAGTATGGAGTATGTTACTGGTATTGAGTCTGGTGATTGGCATGGCGGCAGGAGGTGTGCAATCGCAGGCATATAGCGTTCCATCGAACATGAAGTGGTGGACGAAAGATCGTTTCGGTATGTTTATTCACTTTGGAGCGTATTCCTATTATGGACACGGGGAATGGGCGATGCAGATCGAGGGGATTTCGAAGCAGAAATACCAGCAGACGGTAGCCGCAAAGTTCAATCCAACCAAGTTTAATGCCAATGAAATTGTGAAATATGCAAAGCTTGCCGGTATGAAATACATCGTGATCACAGCCAAACATCATGAGGGAATGGCAATGTGGGATACGAATGTTGCCAGCTTTAAGGATTATACCGGTAAGACGATGTTTAGTCTGCAGCAGTATACACCATTTGGCAAAACCGGCCGTGATGTGCTGATGGAGTTAAAAACAGCTTGTGATAAGGCAGGGATCAAGTTTGGCCTGTATTACTCGATCATAGATTGGAACCATTCGTCGCAGACGATCAACGGTGATTTTACGAAGATGAAGTCAATGGCTGCGCGCACAGCATACATCCGCGACATGAAGGCTCAGTTAAAAGAGTTAGTAGACCGTTATGATCCGGCAATTATGTGGTTTGACGGAGACTGGACTTATAGAAGAAAGGCGCCGACACTGGCAAAATGGTGGACGAAAGCAGATGGAAAAGATCTGTATAAATATGTAAAATCTTTGAAATCTTCTATATTAGTAAACGAGCGTGTCTGCCGTGGATTTAAGCTGGGTGATTTTGAGTGCCCGGAGAGAAGTATTCCGGAGAAAGCACCATCAAGACCATGGGAGACTTGTCAGTCCATGAACGATGCGTGGGGCTATAAAAAGGATTTGGAGAATTCATATCGAAGCTATAAATATTTAATCCGGGAATTGGTCGATGTTGCTTCTAAGAGTGGTAATTATCTGTTAAATATCGGACCGAAGGGTGACGGTACTATGACAGCGGGAAGTAAGAAAGCACTGCGTGGCATTGGTAACTGGATGAAGAAAAACGGCAGCAGTATTTATGCTACCTCCGGTAATCCGTTTGGTAAGGTCCCATCTTGGGGAACATATACCAAGAAAGGTAAAAATGTCTATGTACATGTGACGAAATGGCCTAAAAATAAAAAGCTGACAGTACGCAAGTACAAAAATAAAAAGCTCAAAAAAGTCTATTTGCTGGAATCCGGTAAAAAGATTTCCTGCAAAGGCAATAAAAAAGGAAAGACGAAGGTGACCTTAAAGGTGACGAAGAAAGTACCTAATAAAAAAGATACGGTTATTGTGATGCAGTATAAATAGGTGTCCGTATAATGGCACAGCAAGACGGGCAGGCGTTTAGCGCATGAGATGTAGAGAAAATGATTCACTAGAAGATTAAGAGAAAGGAAGAAAATATGGAGATCGCACAATATATACAAGAAGGAAAAGCAGTACTTGGCATTGAGTTTGGTTCGACGCGTATCAAGGCTGTGCTGATCGGAGAACAAGGAGAACCACTTGCTTCCGGCAGCCACAACTGGGAGAATCGCTTAGAGGATGGTGTGTGGACATACCACGAGGAGGATATCTGGAATGGTTTGGCAGACTGTTATCGTTCCTTGGCAGAACAGGTGCAGCAAAAATATCAGGTAACAATCACCAAACTTGCAGCAATTGGTTTTTCGGCGATGATGCATGGATATTTGGCGTTCGATGCGAAAGGAGACTTCTTGGTTCCATTCCGTACTTGGCGCAATACAATGACAGAAGAGGCGGCAGAGCAGTTGACGGAACGGTTTGCGTTTAATATTCCGCAGAGATGGAGTATTGCGCATTTATATCAGGCAATTTTGAACGAGGAACCACATTTATCGAAGCTTTCTTATTTTACGACATTGGCGGGCTATGTACATTGGAAGCTCACAGACGAAAAAGTACTTGGCGTGGGCGATGCATCGGGAATGTTCCCAATCGACAGCGAGACGGGAGACTACGATAGTAAGATGCTGGCACAGTTTGATGAGATGATTGCCGATCGTGGATACTCGTGGAATATAAAGGATATTTTGCCAAAGGTCTTGTCGGCAGGAGAGGAAGCCGGAGTGCTGACCGAGAGGGGAGCCGCGTTATTGGATCCAACCGGTTCTTTACAGGCGGGGATTCCGTTATGCCCGCCGGAAGGAGATGCCGGAACCGGGATGGTCGCAACAGATAGTGTAGGTGTCCGCACCGGAAATGTATCTGCCGGAACATCAATTTTTGCGATGGTTGTACTTGAACAGGCATTAAAACAGGTGCATACGGAAATTGATATGGTTACAACACCTTCCGGTGAGCCGGTGGCGATGGTACATTGTAACAATTGCACCTCGGACATCAATGCATGGGTCAACTTGTTCGGTGAATTTGCGGATTACATGGGCTTTTCGGTAGACACAGGAACGCTGTTTACAAAATTGTTCCAAAAAGCAGAGGAGGGAGCGGCCGATTGCGGCGGTCTTCTTTCCTATAATTATTTTTCCGGAGAAGGTGTGACTGCATTAGATGCCGGAAGACCACTCTTTGTGCGTAAGCCGGATGCGGCATTTAACCTTGCTAATTTTATGCGTACACATTTATATAGTGCGCTGGCAACCTTGAAGATCGGATTGGATATTTTGCAGCAGGAGCAGGTGCAAGTTGACAAAATGTATGGACATGGCGGCTTCTTTACGACCAAGGGCGTCGGACAGCGGATTACTGCGGCAGCAATGAATGCACCGGTTTCTGTGATGGAGACAGCCGGTGAGGGCGGTGCCTGGGGTATTGCGCTGCTTGCAGATTTTATGGTTCATAAGCAGGAGGGGCAGTCGCTGGCACAGTATTTGGAAGATTATGTATTTGCCGGCAATGAAGGGACAACAATAGCCCCTGATCCGGAGATCGTGCAGGGATTTGAACAATTTATGGAATCATATCGTGGGGGCTTGCAGATTGAAGAAACTTCGTTACATTGGTAAGCAGATATTTTCGAATGGAGGACACTATGTTAGAAGAGTTAAAGAAAAAGGTATATGAAGCAAATATGGAACTGCCGCGCAGAGGATTGATCACGTATACTTGGGGAAATGTAAGCGGGATTGATAGAGATACCGGATATTTTGTGATCAAACCTAGTGGCGTAGATTATGATAAGCTGCGTCCGGAAGATATGGTGGTCATGGATCTGGAAGGAAACCGTATCGAGGGAACGCTTAACCCATCATCGGACACGCCAACGCATTTGGAATTGTACAAAAAATATCCGGAAATCGGAGGCGTTGTGCATACACATTCGCCGGAGGCAACTTCGTGGGCGCAGGCAGGACGTGACATTCCGTTATATGGAACAACACATGCCGACTATTTTTATGGTCCGATTCCTTGTGCGCGAAGTTTGACACCGGAAGAGATTGGTGGAGAGTATGAGCGTAATACCGGACTTGTTATTATTGAGACTTTTGAGCAGAGAGGACTGAATCCAATGCATACGCCGGGCGTGCTCTGCACAAACCACGGACCGTTTACCTGGGGCAAGGATGCTGCTGAAGCAGTGCATAATGCGGTCGTGCTGGAAGAGGTTGCGCGCATGGCAATCCGAACAGAATTACTCAACCCTCAGGTACAGCCGGCACCGGATAGTATTCGTGACAAGCATTTTTTTAGAAAACATGGAGAAAATGCATACTATGGTCAATAGTATGATGTGAGGGGGATCGCTGTGGAATTTGCATTGAAACAGGGGCGGGTGCTGGTGCTGGATGCAGCGGAAGCGAAGGAACGCTGGGAGAGTGCCAGCTTTTGGAATGAAATGGAATATATGCTGCAGTCTAACCGTATGCATTTTTCGAAAGCTGTAGTTCTTGCGGACGCTGTGGTGGGCGAAATTATGTGGCATCCGGAAGAAGCATATGACGGCAGAGCGGTCAGTATTATTTACTATCTTGACCGCAGCGAACTGGTTTTGATCGGACAAAAGACGAGACATGATCACTGGGAAAAACAGCTTCGCTCGCTGATCAGTGATGAAGATGATCTGTCGCCTGTACGTTTTTTTATCCGCCTTTTGGATGAATTATTAAAAGATGATATCAAACATTTGCAGAGGATCGAAGCAGGCTGCTTCCAGATGGAAGAGGAGATCCAGTCCGGGGAGAAGACGGATCCGACCGGATTAATGGCCAAATATCGCAAAATATTACTCAACAAGAGCTTTCAATATCAACAGATGATGGATATGAGCGATACACTTGTCGAAAATGTCAATGATTTCTTTGATGAGAAAGAGGTGATCTGTTTTCAGACATATGGACAAAAGGTAGAGCGGTTATACAATCGCTCTAAAATGCTTCGGGAATATATGCTGCAAATACGAGAATTACAGCAGCAGCGCTTGGATGAAGAACAAAATAGGATCATGCGTATCCTGACGATCGTCACGGCTATTTTTTCGCCGTTGACACTTGTGGCAGGGTGGTATGGTATGAATTTTGTTGGAATGCCGGAACTTAAGAGTCATTACGGCTATCCTGTTGTGGCAATCGTGTGTGGTATCATCATTCTTCTTGAATTTATCTATTTCAAACACAAAAAAATGTTGTAAGAAGTAATGAATCCCCCTTAGGCAGATAAGGTAGATAACCAAAAGTCTGCTCAAGGGGGATTTAATTTGTGTTGATCCATTATTTTGAATAGGAAATTGCTGCTATGTAGCGTGACATCGCCAAGCAAGAATTGCTTTTAATTTGCTGCCTGTGCAATATTCATAGCGTGCGCTGCAACACGTTCCAGATCCATCAAAAGTTCTACGAACATCATACCCTGTTGTGAATTACATTTTCCCTTATTCATACGGACAATATGCTTTTCCTTCATGTCCTCGATCATGCGGTTTACATCTCGTTTCAAGGCATATACATGTGCGTATTTATCCTGATCCGGTGATACCATTTGGGCGTAAGCTTCTTTGTAAATACGTTCAATAATATCCACCAACCCACGGAGTTCTTCCATGGCGGTTTTACTGAAACGCTCCTTATTCTTGTGCATACGAATACTATATTGTGCCATATTTTCTGCATGGTCACCGATTCGCTCTAAATCATTGATCACATGGAATAGATTACCAACGTGCTTAGCCTGCTCTGGCGTCAGATCTGCAAAAGAACTCATGCGGATCAGTGCATCGGTAATTTTCTTATTTAAGAAATCGATCGTTTCTTCCGTCTGGTTGAAATCATCCTCGTCTTTCAAACGATTATCAAAATAATTCTCGGTAGCGAGACGAAGGTTGGTTTGTACCAGTTCTTCCATACGATTGGTCTCCGCATCGATCTGACCGATCATTGCAGTAGAAGTCGTATGTGTTGTTTCGCTGATAAACTCTAATTTTGCCATATTTGGCTCTTCGTCGGAGCCGCGAATGATCTTCTTAGACAAAGCGGCGATGAGATTTGAGAATGGGAACAACACGATCAGTGATACTAAGTTAAAGATCGTGTTCGCATTTGCAATACGGCGGCTCGGATCTCCGGAAGTCATCGACAACCAGTCGAGAACCGGAAGGAATGTAGTGGCTAACATAAAGATCAGCATACCACAGGTCTCAAAAATAGCAACGATGGCAGCAACGCGTTTGGCATCCTTTTTGCCACCAATAGAAGCTAAGATCGGAGCGATACTTGCACCGATATTCATACCAAGCATTACATAAAAGGCCGGGCGGAATCCAATGACACCGCTTACCGCCATGATCTGCAGCACACCGACGGAGGCAGAGGCACTTTGGATAATTACGGTGAAAATCACGCCGACCAGTACACCGAGCAGAGGATTGGAAAGATTTGCCACAATATTAATAAACCATTCTTCCTGTGCCATTGGTCTCATTGCGGTGCTCATGGTGGACAATCCGACAAAGAGGATACCAAGACTTGCGACAACCTGTCCGAAGCTTTTGATGTTGTTGGATTTAGCAAACATCAAGAAAGCAACGCCCACAAAGGCAATAACCGGAGCATATTTTGAAATATAATTGGTTGCAAGAAGCTGTCCGGTGATCGTTGTACCGAGCTTCGCACCCATGATGATCCCAACAGAGCGCTCTAACTGCATCATTCCGGCATTTACAAATCCGACAGTCATGACACACATGGCATTGGAGCTTTGGATCAGTGCGGTCAGACCGGCACCCAGCAACACAGCCATAATACGTTTTTCCGTTAATTTTTCCAAAATAGTTTTCATATAATCGCCGGCAAGTTTCTTCAAACCGTCGCTCATGAAAGTCATTCCAAAGATGAAGAGCGCAAGCCCTCCAAGAAGATTGATCACGTGTTCTGAAGTCATTCGTTTTCTCCTTATCAATCACTAAATGGTGTTATTTGCATAAAAATCACAGCACATATCGACGAAAAGCTTTGTAAAATCTAGGCAAATAATGAGATAAACAGTAGCATTTTACGTAAAATCCGCGTAAAGCCAAATATAATTATATAGCGTGTTTCTATGAAAAGCAATCATTTTTATATCATCGATCTATAGGAAATCGATGCATATTCCTCCACAACCAATATGGGAAGTTAAAGTAAGGTATAGTTGATAAACGAGATGGGAAATGCTATAGTTAGGATTAATGTAAAAACAATTGGAGTAAGGAGGATTAATGTATGCAGACAGCACTTTTAAGTTATTTTCCGGGGATGTATTACTATATGGATCCGACATATGTTCTTGTTATTATTGGTGCGGTAATATGTATGCTGGCATCTGCCAACGTCAGCCGGACATTTAATAAGTACAGTCGATATCATAGCAAACGTGGTCTGACAGGGGCGCAGACAGCAGAAATGATCCTGCGAAGTGCAGGGATTACCGATGTACGAATCGAACATATCAGCGGACAGTTGACTGATCATTATGATCCACGTGCGAAGGTGGTGCGATTGTCAGATAGTGTATATGGTGCATCATCGATTGCCGCCGTTGGAGTGGCAGCGCACGAATGTGGACATGTCATTCAACATCATGTTGGTTATGTTCCGATACAGATACGCAGTGCCATTGTTCCGGTGGTCAATATTGGTTCTAAATTGTCGTGGCCGGTGATCATTGTTGGCTTGCTGATCGGGCATACCAATTTGATCTATCTTGGTATTATATTGTTTGCGTTGACATTGTTGTTTCAGATTGTCACCCTTCCGGTAGAGTTTAATGCGTCGGGCAGAGCACTTCGTATTTTAAATGATAGCGGAATGTTATATGAAGATGAGGTGAGAGGGGCGAGACGTGTACTTTCAGCGGCAGCAATGACCTATATAACGGCAACGGTATCCACCTTATTACAGCTGCTTCGACTGGTGTTACTGTTTGGAAGAAGAGATAACGATTAAATCAAACATACACACTTCATACATTTCGAAGTTGTTTATTAAAACTACCGTCAGAGAAAGGAATGACAGATTACGATGGAATTATGGGATATTTATGATAAGGACAAGAAGCCAACCGGGCGAACCATGAAAAGAAATGATTGGTGCTTGAAAGAAGGGGAGTATCATTTGTCGGTACTCGGTGTTATTCAGAGACCGGATGGAAAATATTTGATCACAAAGCGTGCGGCTGACAAGGCTTGGGCACCCGGCTGGTGGGAAGTATCCGGTGGAGCGGCTATTGCCGGGGAGACATCGGAAGAGGCCGTGAAACGTGAAATCTTAGAAGAAACCGGACTGGATGTAACGAATGCAGAAGGCGGCTTCCTGTTTTCGTATCACCGTGAGAATCCGGGAGAAGGTGATAACTATTTTGTAGATGTCTATAAATATCATATGGATTTTACAGAGGAAGATATCAAATTGCAGACGGAAGAGACGAATGCATTTCAGATAGCGGATGCAGCACAGTTATCAGAATACGATAAGCAGGGGATTTTTTTGCATTATCAAAGTATTAAGCAGGCGTTGCAATAGTGACAGTGTATGATGCCGGGTGGGAGAATCATTCACAGATATATTCTGATATTAATTTTTGGTATGGTAAGTTCAAGTTTGATGTGCGAAGTTTGCGTTTTTGGATCTAAATACTTTACAAAATCAAAATAAACTCCACAAACTATTAATATTATTAGGAGAATGCACGGAAAAACTTAATAATATTAAAAAGATAAAATATTGCAAAATAAAATGAACCTTTTGGGCTTCTAAATAGTCATATAAGTAGAACCGACCAAAAGGTGGCCACAAGAGATGGTGAAACCTTGTGCCTATGGTGCACCTCTGGCACAGGGAGGTAATGCACTGGAAGTGTGCGCAGAAAGGAAGGAATAAATTGAGGCGTAGTTTGACTTCTAGGCAATTTGAACAATTTGTTGCAACAGAAAGAGGCATGCTGGTACGGCTCGCAATGAATATACTGCATCATCCGGAGGATGCAGATGATGCGGTGGCAGAAGCGTTATGCAAAGCGTGGGAACGCAGGGAACAGCTTCGATCACCGGATAAAATGCGGTCGTGGGTAGTAAAGATTACAGTCAATACAGCGTTATCTATGATTCAAAAAAGAAAACGGGTAGAATTGGTGGAATCTATGGACGACTATCCGACGACAGCGGAGCCTGGTTATCCGCATAGCGGAATTTGGCATGAGATAGAAAGTCTTGCAGAGCAGGATCGTACATTGGTATATTTGTATTACATATATGGCTTTTCGCAAAAAGAGATAAGCGCAATCTTAAACATACCAACAGGTACGGTAAAATCAAGACTCTATGCAGCGCGACAAAAATTAAAAAATTGCAGGTAAATAATGGACTATGGAAGGAAGTAAATACAATGAGAAGTAGATTGGATCGAGAAATCAGCCGACGACTGCTGCAGGAAGTTCCAACTGAACCAACGGTGAAAAACAGCAGAATAGATCAACTGTTATGCCGGGTGCGTGCGGAGGACGTGCAGGATAATAGCAAAGTGGTGCGTGCATTCTCATATCGAACGGCAGTCGCAGCGGTTGGTGCAGCCATTATGTTGACGACGGGTACATATGCTGCTGTGGATAAATATCATGAACATTTACAATCAATGTCTCAAGAGGAACAGAAGCAGCTAAACCATATGACACAGGCACAACGGGAAGATGCAGATCACTATTCACGCAAGTTGTCTTCTCAGGAGCAGAAGCGCAAGGAACTGCTGCAGAAGGAATATAAAAAGGGAACATTGCCGGAGACGAAGCTGAAGGAAGTAGATTCTCAGAAAGAAGTGAAAGCGAATGGAGGGAAAGAAGTCGTATACTGTCGTGCAAATAGTACCTTTTATCTGCCGAAGAGCGAATTGACCGATGAGCAGTTATTACAGATCATTGATTTTAATGAGCGGCGTGATTATGCGCTGGCAAAGCAGAATCAGGCAGACAGAGCGAGGGCTGCACAAAGGCCGGTTGACGAAACGGCAAATAAGCTGACAGAGGATCAGGCGATTGAGGCTGCCAAGCAGTATGTCAGCAAAATATATGGAATTGATACAAATCAGGCGAGGGCTGCAGTAGATGTGACGACCTATGAAGACAGCGAGGATGACGAATATTGCGTATCTCTATCTGACGAATCTTGGCAAAGTGGATATCAATTATTGATTGATGCTCAAACTGGAGAATTACGCCAAATCGATGAAGATAGTGATTGCTATATGAATCCGGTCAAGCAGTTAAGTCATTTGCAGCAAATGCAAACTAAGCATATTGAGATGATTCAGAATATGTTAACTGGTTTGGAACAAGAAGCTGACATTATAAAATGTAAGGCTATATATGTATATGATAAGGATGTGCCTCAAATGGGTGCCTCACTTAAATATTTTGTGCAGACTAAGTCAGCTCGAGTCTATGTGTTTGGCTATAACATAGATAAAGACAGAGTAGAAAGTCTTTGGATCACTTCCGATTTTGAGAAAACCTTGGATAAGGAGATCGCAGACAAGAAAACAATGAACCAAAAGGATGAACTGCAGATTAAAATTTTTAACTGCATGAATCAATAAAAATATAACGCACCAAAGGTGCAGAAGGAGGAGCGTAATGAAAAAAACACTCAGAAAAATGGTTGGAATGTTGGTGGTAGCAGCGAGTATTGTTTCGATGGTGTCAGTGCAGGATGTGTCTGCATCACAGACAACACAAACATCATATGAGACTAGTAGACAGTAATAGTTGGACTAAAATGGCTTCACCCAAAAAGAGCACTAGCAATCATTTTGCGGCAATCTATTTGCGAGATATGATGGATATACACCATAATTCAAACAATAATTATGAACAATTATATGCGAGAATGAGTTATAATCAAACGACAGTAATTGATCGAAAGATGTCCGGCGCAGGTTCTTATGAGGGAGGAAAAGCGTTACTGAAAAGAGGTAAAAAAACCTGCTTTTTACTGAAACAGAGATACTGCAGCAAGAATCAACAGATTAACATCTTTTTAGAGGGACATAATCCGAAGTATGATTGCTATGTTAGTGGATCATGGAATATTGATCGTGCAAATTCGAAGGTTGATTAGTCATCGTTTGATTATAGCAGAAGGTTTTGGCGCAACGGCCTTTGGTAAAGTAGGTCGTTGTGTTAATTCTGTGTATGAAAGGGAAAGAAATATATGAAAGTGAAATTCATTTTTATAAGTGTAGTATGTATGATTTGTCTTGGTGCTGGGATCCTCTGCCGAGATACTATATCACATTCGATATTTAAATCCGGAACGCGGATGTCGGCATGGGATAACATGAAAGTGCAATTTGATCTCAATGATCTGGTTGGACAGAAGGATGACGTTACTGCATCGTGGCAGGATGGTATAAAAGAATACCGTACGAAAAAGGGATTAAAGCATGTGTATGATGAGTATGTAAATGTAGGAGTATTCTATGTGTCCGATGATTTTATAAAAACTTCAGGATCAGCAACAGGACATATGAAGTTGCTTAAGAGCATTAAGAGTGATGGCTCTGTCAAAGAGGGAGAGACGATTTCGGTTACGTATTCCTGTAATTATATTCCAAAAAAAGACAATATATATCAGACAAGTAATATTACCCCTATGATTCGTCAGAATGAATGTTATTTGTTGGTTTACGATAAAATAGTAAATTCAGATATATCAGAAAAGTTTGAGACGCATGGAGCTAAGCTGCCAATAAATTATTCAACAGGCAATAGTGCATCTTGGGATATATCTCCATTGCGGCTTTCTGACAGCCAGACCCTTAAGATCATTGAAAAAGGAAAAGTATATACGATAGAAGAGTTATCTGATTATGATCTTTTTACATGCGGAACAGGGATCTTACAAGAATGGTATCGCACCAAAGATGCAATCTTGAGATATTACGTGGGAGATAACTATGCAGAACTTGCAGCCAACTGGAAACGAAAGGAGCGTACAGGTAATGAATAAAAAGAAATACAGCAGTATATGGCGGGTATATGTCAGTGAACTTTACCGATTATTTCATAAGCGGAGTTTTTGGCTTGCGTTTATGGTGTTGTTTTTGTATGCGGCGGCAGATTATCTACATACTGCCAGTTGGATAATCCGGGGATTTGTAAAGGAACCGTATGCCGCAAGCGGCTATTTTATGGGAGCATATCAGAGTTTCAATAAATATCAGCCGATATTTATCAAGGTCTTTCCGCTTCTCATGGCACTTCCCTGTGTGTCAGCGTGGTATGAGGAGACGAAAAGAAGCCGCAATGCAGCTTTGGTCATGCAGCGGACGAGCCCGTTCCGTTATCTGTCTGCTAAGGCAATGGCGTACTTTACAGGAAATGCAGTTATGGTGTTTGTGTGCTATGCGTTGAATCTGCTGGCATGTGAGCTGACCTATGGTGAAGCCTATCCGACACCATTTGGGGAAAGATACACGGAATTATATTACATGGATCTGGCAGACAATCATCCGATGCCTCTGATGGGCTATTATGTGACACATACGGTACTCTATCTGTTTGTATTTTGCATAGTGATCGCAGTGTTTGCAGGAGTGCTTGGATTGTTCGCATATGCCTGCAGCCTGTGGCTGACCAGAAGCTTTGCCTTGGTGTTTGTATTATTATATGGGTTCTTTTATTTTACGATGCGTTACTCACAGTATATTAAGGGATTCGATCTGAGCTATGTCCTATGTGTTGGCGACCGTTGGAATACAGGGTATACACAAATATTTTTGCTCATAAATATAGGTCTTGTATTATTATCAGGGATATTGATCGCGGTGAGACGAATCCGGGGATTGGAGATGTACTTTTGAAAAAGAAAATAATTTTTTTGATGATTGCTTCTGTTTTTTTGGCTTTTTTCAATAATCTTACATTTCTGTTTGGAACCTGTTATCCGGGAAATACGACAGATGATATGTTTGTCAGCAGCATCTTTGATTCTATTAAAGTGGTGAAAACACATTCATTGACGCTGGGTATGCAGAATCTGTTTGTATTGATTGTGTTTATTTTTGTCATGCATGATTATCTCAGTAGAGAGATCCTGAATCAGGGAGTCTACGCATTGGTGCGGATGCACAGGCGGACGAAATGGCTTGTCCGCAGGATGGCAGGGCTGGCTGTTATATGCGCAGTCTATATGGGGATTTATTTGACCATTGTTTACGAACTTAGTTCTTACTATGTGCATAAACGACTGGTTATTCCACATTCCGCAGTGCTGCCAAAGGCATGGCTGGCATTATTTATGATGGTATATTTTGCGGCTGTGTTTACGGTGGTTTCAGATATTCGGATTGGACGGAGTGCTTCCTGTATCGTTGGGGCTGTCGTGTTAGCTGCATTGATCATGATCGGAATGTATGAACCTTACCGAAAATATAAGGATGCCATGTGGATGCTTGCATTAAATCCGGCATGCGCTATGTTTGTTTATACAACGGCAGGAAAAATAGGTTTTATGAAAATGCTGACTGTGTTTGTGGGAGAGATTACAGCTCTTATTTTAGCCTGTGCCAAGTGGCTGGAGCATATCGATCTTATTAAAATTGAAAGTGAAGGATATTGACGGAGCAGATTGCCGGACAGACAGAAAAGGAGGAACACAAATGGAACGAATTGAATTGATTCATGTCAATAAAAAAATGGGTGGTAAAGAGGTATTAAAAGGAGTAGATCTGACGATGGAGGAAGGAAAACTTTATGGAATTATCGGAGAAAACGGAAGTGGTAAGACAATGCTGCTGCGTCTGTTGGCGGGACTGATCCATCCGGATGACGGAGAAGTGCACTACGGCGGCAAGAAAGTGAAGAAACTGACGCAGGTGGTAAATATAGGTTTAAGCATCGAAAATATAGGATTATATGATGATATGACCGTGTATCAGAATATGAAATATTATGCAAAATTAAGCGGTGGATGTGACAAAAGGAAGATAGAAGAGACGCTTCAGAGAATGGGATTAACAGACCGAAAGAACATGAGATTTGCAAAGTTGTCGCTGGGCTTAAAACAGAAGGCAGTGTTAGCGCAGGCAATTTTATCAAGCCCGGATCTTTTGCTGCTTGATGAACCAACGAATGGTTTGGATACGGATGCGAAGGATGCGTTCAAAAAGGTGGTTTTGGAAGAAGTTCAAAGGGGCTGTACGGTTGTGGTAGTCAGTCATGATCATACCTTTGTGGAGCAGGAGGTAGATGGATTGTTTCATATGGAAAATGGTGTGCTTACGGCTAAGGCTGTGCAAATGTGATTGGTAAAATTTTATGAGGGGAGGAGAGAATGTTTAATTCTTAAGAATTATTAAGATTGTTTGGAACATATTGACGAATCATCCTTTTTTTGATGTACTAAAAGTATAAGAAGTGGACATCTTACATACATTCATTTTGTACTTTATGATCTAATGTTGAAGAGATGATGTGTATGAAAGACCAGTGGAGATAATAAAGTCTAAATGCTATCAAAAGGGGGATTTCGATATGAGAAAACTAGTAAAAAATGTGCTTGCAATGTTAATTGTTGGAGGAACCACAGTTGTTATGGGGAATGGAACTGCTTCGGCAAGTAACGGCATAGACATTAACGAACAAAACTTCCCGGATGCACAGATACGTCAAATTGCCA
>ERZ824598.2158-NODE-2158-length-21548-cov-4.245382_pt1 | contig 21548 bp, 18 predicted proteins | sample MGYA00519934_ERZ824598 | MGnify/ENA primary metagenome ERZ824598 (study PRJEB31778, sample SAMEA3449177) | human gut metagenome | biome: human gut; feature: human-associated habitat; material: faeces | place: United Kingdom | collected 2010/2012 ...
GTTTAACCACATAATCATCTGCTCCTGTATCAAACGCTTTTAACATATCTTTTTCATCATCTTTTGCAGTTAAAAAAATAGCTGGAATTTTTCCATTTTTTTGAAGCTCCTGATATAGATTTATTCCATCCCCATCCGGCAATCCGATATCTACGATCAACAAATCTACAGAACTATCTATATTTTTAATTGCCTCTTTTCTTGAAGCGGCAAGAATCGTTGTATAACCTTGATTTTTCAAAGATGTATCTAATGCTTTTCTTAACAATTTATCATCTTCTATAATTCCTATTACCATACACACCTCCTGATTTTTCTAGAATATATACAAAAAGTCCATTACAATATACATAACACCTCTGTATATTGTAACGGACTTTTCCAAAAAAGAAGCCCTCAAATAGCATCTAATACCACACTATAAAGGAGTTTGAATTTCAATCTCTCGTCTCCATCAAAATCACTTTTCCAAACACGAAAGAGATCTTCACTTCATCTTCACCTTCTGCAAACTCATTACTCACACACAAGCTGTCTCCTGATGAGAGCAAATGATTCTGCAATGGATATTTTGCACCGCTGATACAGAAATCCTCAACCGGAAGTTGCATCGGAAATACTGAAAAATACTTTCCGAAAGCTTCTTCTCTGCGAATTGCGATTCCATGATCAAGCAGACGAATTCTATTATGACTGTCTAAGATCATCGCCTGAGATCCTGCTTCAAGCGCAATATTCAGGCACTGAACATTAGCCCAGAAATGATCCAGACGATTTCCTGTTCCTCCAAGAATCCAGATTTCTTTTCTTCTGAGTCCAAGACACATACGAAGTGCAATCTCCGTATCAGACGCATCCTTTACCGGATTGAACTCCCGGATCGGTACACTTGCTTCTTTTCTATAATAATCGATCACTTCTTCCGGTACACTGTCAAAATCTCCCACAATGTAATCCGGCTTGATCTTATGTTCATAAAGAAATGCGAGTCCTTTATCTACTCCGATAATAAATTCTGTCTCTTCTGCCTCAAGAATTGGAAGGATAAAATCTTCTTCCAGCATTCCCCCGCTCACAATAACTGTTCTCTTACACATTGCCGTTTAAAATCTCCATAAACTTTGCTGTATTATCTTTGATATCACCTTTAAAAACGCCTGAACCTGAGACCATTACATTCGCTCCGGCTGCAAGTACTTCTGCCACGTTTTTATGATATATTCCACCATCTACTTCAATATCAGTTGTAAGTCCTTTTTCATTCAGAAGGTTTCTCAATTCACTGATGCGTTCCAGTGATTCCGGAATAAATGCCTGTCCGCCGAATCCCGGTTCTACAGACATGATCAGAAACATCTCTGCCTGATCCAGATACGGAAGCAGTACATCAACCGGTGTCTTTGGTTTAATAGAAATTCCCACTTTCGCTCCTGCTGCATGGATTTTATCAATTGTTGCCTGCAGATCTTCACATGCTTCATAATGAACTGTAACGATATCTGCTCCTGCTTTCACGAATTCTTCCACATAACGGATCGGTTCTGTCACCATGAGATGAACATCCAGTGTCTGTGTTGTTGCTCCCTTGATTGATGCGAGAACAGGCATTCCAAAAGAAATGCTTGGAACGAACATTCCGTCCATCACATCAAAATGAATATACTCTGCGCCTGCTTCTTCTGTTAATTTCAACTGTTCTCCTAAAATCTTGAAATCTGCTGAGAGAATAGATGGTGCCAAAATATTTTTCATAAACTTAATACCTCTTTCTTTCCTTTAGTTCACGGTACATCTCCGTATAATCTTCATATCTGATCTTATGAATCTTCCCTTCTTCAACTGCCTCTTTTACAGCGCATCCGGGTTCATGAATATGGTCACAGCCATTGAACTTGCACTGTCCTTCAAACGGTGTAAATTCCGGAAAATAATATTTTAAATCTTCTTTTTCGAAATCATTGACGTAAAGAGAACTGAATCCCGGAGTATCCATAATATAAGAATCTTCTCCAATCACGATCAGTTCGGAATGTCTTGTTGTATGTTTCCCACGGTCAATCTTCTTACTGATACTTCCTGTCTCCATCTTCACTTCAGACTGCAGAAGATTGATCAGGGATGATTTTCCAACACCGGAAGGACCTGCAATCGAAGTTGTCTTTCCTTTTAAAAGTGATTTTAACTCACTGATATTTTCTTCTTCCTTCGCACTTGTGAAGATTACCGGATATCCGCATCCGGTATAAACTTCTTTCAATTCTGCAATTTCAGGATGGCTTGCAATATCTGTCTTATTAAAACATAATACGACAGGTATCTCTTTTCGTTCCATCATGACAAGAAAACGATCTAACAGATTATAATGTGGTTTCGGTTTTGTCACTGCAAATACAACCAGTGCCTGATCAATATTGGCTACTGCCGGACGAATCAACTCATTCTTACGCGGCAGGATCTCTGTGATATTTCCTGTCATTTCTTTTTCATCAAGTACCTCGATCACAGCATCATCACCGACCAACGGCTTGATTCCGTCTTTTCGAAAAGCACCCTTTGCTTTACATTCAAAAATTCCGGATTCTGCTACATTCACGTAGTAGAATCCGGCAATCCCTTTTATTATCTTTCCCTGCATATACTTGCTCTCTGTTATCATTGATTCGTGTTCTCTTCTGTCCCGGAATCATTTCCGGAATTTCCACTATCCGGGGCTGATGGTTGAGCTCCTTTGCTGACCATATACTGGACAGTTGTTCCTTTTTCCACCTGTGTACCGCTGCTGACAGACTGATAGAATACCTGTCCTTTCGGATAATTATCACTATAATCTTCACCAATATACTCCGGTGTAAGTCCTGCCTGCTTCAACAGTTTTTCCGCTGTATTCTGGTCTTTATAGGAAAGATCCGGTACTGTAACCACCGTCATCTTTGGTCCTTTGCTCACCACATATCCGATTGTTGTACCTTTAGATACTTCTTTTCCGGCATCTGTATCCTGTGAAATAATAACTCCTTCTTCTACAGTATCACTGTAATCTTCCGTTGCATTTCCGGACAAACCTGCCTGTGAAAGTGCTGCTTCAGCATCCGACTGGGACTTTCCGGTAAGTTTAGGAACTGTTGCCGGCTGATTTCCCTTGCTTATTACAAGAGTAACCGTTGTTCCTTCTTTTACTTCTGCACCTTCACTCGGACTGACAGAAACAACTTCTCCCTGTTCCACATCATCACTGTAGACCGGATCACCTTTCTTCACAACAAGATTCTTATCCTGAAGTGCTTTTTCCGCATCAGCTTCCGACATTCCAACAACATTTGGAATGGTTGTTGTCTTTGCTTCCTCACCGGAACTAATCACAACATTGACTGTTGTATGCTTCTTTACTTTCTTTCCATCTGCAGGATCCTGGCTGATAATCTTTCCTTTTGCAACAGTATCGGAAGGCGCAGTTGACTTATGGATTCCGAGATCATATTTGTTCAGTTCTTTCTGTGCTTCCTCATATGTCTTGCCTGTCACATCCGGTACTTTTACCATCTCTGAATCTGTTTGCTGTGTAGTCGTTCCTTTTCCACCTTTAAATACGCCCACTGCATTTCCTACAAGGAACATGATCAAAAGTGCGATCACAACACCGGCAACAACCATAAGAATCTTCATGATCTTCTTCGTGTCTTTATTTACTTCATTCTTCTTACGGCGATTCCGGTCATCATAACGGTCTTTGCGACGGTCGTCGTAGTCATCGTCATCATCATAGCGGCTTCTGCGGCGATCATCGTAGTCATCGTCATCATCATAACGGCTTCTACGGCGGTCATCGTAGTCGTCCTCATAATCATCGTCATAATCGTCATCATAATCGTCGTCATAATCATCATTATAATTCTGACGATTCTTCATACGATTCAGTTCATCCGGTGACATAACAACCGTAGTCCGACCTGTATCCTGGGATGTTGCCGGCATACGTCTTGTCACACCATCAAGAACAACAAAATCCCCTTCCGGATCTACCAGTGAATGCTTCAGATCCTGAAGCAGCTCCTCGCAGCTCATATAACGCTTATTCGGCAGTTTCTGCGTACATTTCATAATAATGCACTCCAGGCTGTACGGAATATCCGGAACTTCTTCTGCTGGAGACTTGATCACTTCATTCAAATGTTTCAAAGCAACCGTCACTGTCGAATCTCCGTCAAACGGAACATGCCCGGTGATCATCTCATACATCGTGATACCTGCTGAATAGATATCACTCTTCTCATCTACAATACCGCCTCTGGCCTGTTCCGGAGATGTGTAATGTACAGATCCCATCACTGTCGTTGTTACTGCCTGTGTTGCCGTTGATGTCGTAGCCCGCGCGATTCCGAAATCAGTAACCTTAACCTTTCCATCTTTGGAAATAATGATATTCTGCGGCTTAATATCCCGATGAATGATATGGCAGTTATGCGCTGCCTGAATACCTGTCACCATCTGGATGGAAATACTGATTGTCTCTTTTGCTGAAAGCTTTCCTTTCTTCTCAATGTAATCCTTCAGCGTAATTCCTTCTACAAGCTCCATGACCATATAATAAAGACCGCGATCCTGCCCTACATCATAGACATTAACTACATTTGGATGCATCAATCCTGCTGCTGCCTGAGCTTCGCTTAAAAACTTCTTAATAAACGTCTCATCCGAACGATATGTGCTCTTCAGCACCTTGATCGCAACAAAACGATTCAGCTTATGATCCTTGCCTTTATAGACATCTGCCATTCCGCCAGAACCGATACGGCCAAGTATCTCGTATCGTTTTCCTAAAAATACTCCTTCTTTAATCATACACTCACCTCATCTGCAAATGGCTCAAACAATACCACTCCGATGTTATCTGTTCCTCCATTCTCTTTTGCTGCTTCCACCAGCATCTCACCTGCCTCGACGATATCCCGGCTTCCCTGCACAATATGGAAAAGTTCTTCATCTTCCACCATATTACTTAATCCGTCTGTACACATCAGAATGATGTCTCCCCGTTTCAGACGGTGTTCATAAAAGTCCACATCCACATCAGCTTTTGCACCGATCGCTCTTGTGATAATATTCTTATCCGGATGATGCTTCGCTTCTTCCGGCTTAATTCCACCAAGACGTACCATCTCTTCTACAAGAGAATGATCCTTACTTAGCTGTTGGATCCCCTGATTGATCAGATACAGACGGCTGTCTCCCACATTGGCAAAATACAGCATCTGTTCTTTCACAGTAGCGGCAACAACCGTTGTTCCCATCCCCTTCAGATGTTCGTCACCGGATGCTTCTTTGATAATCTCACGATTGGCAGCCTTGATTGCTTTCACAAGAACACGTTCGATATCCTCACCCTCGCTCTTCGCAATCTCTTTGATCATCACTTCCACAGTACACTTGGAAGCATAATCTCCTGCCTGATGGCCACCCATACCATCCGCTACCACGAACAGGTTCTGGAGAATACCCAGTGGTTTTCCCGTCGTAAAGACGTAGTCCTGATTTACCTGTCGCACCATTCCAACATCTGTAATTGAAAATGTCTTCATACCTTCTATTCTCCTTCAGTTTCTACGTAGCGGCGCCTGAGCTGACCGCAGGCTCCGTCAATATCAGAGCCCATTTCCCTTCTTATAGTAACATTTATTCCGCTTTTTTCAAGTTTATTTTTGAAATTCAAAGCACTTTTCCGGCTTGGACGAACAAAATCACGCTCTTTTACCGGGTTGACCGGTATCAGATTGATATGACAGTTCTTATGCTTTAATAAATGAATCAGTTCCTGTGCATCTTCATCCGTATCATTCACACCATGTACAAGACTGTACTCAAAGCTCACTCTCCGGCCGGTTTCTTTGAAATATTCGTCACAGGCTGCGAGTACTTCTGTGATATCATATTTATTTGCAACCGGCATCAATTTTCTTCGTTTTTCCTGATTGGAACCGTGAAGCGAAAGTGCAAGTGTAATCTGTAAATGCTCTTTCGCCAGTTCTTTCATCTTTGGAACTATTCCACAGGTTGATACGGTGACATTTCTCTGACTGATGTTCAGTCCATGCTCATCTGTAAGTAAATGAATAAACTTCAGGAAATTATCGTAATTATCCATCGGTTCTCCGGTTCCCATGATCACCACATTCGAAACCCTCTCACCACTTATCTTCTGAATCTGATAGATCTGTCCAAGCATCTCAGACGGAGAAAGATTTCTCACCAGACCTCCGATCGTTGATGCACAGAATGCACATCCCATCCTGCAACCGACCTGGGAGGAAATACAGACAGAATTTCCATGCTTATATTTCATAAGAACACTTTCGACTACATTTCCATCATAGAGACGGAACAGGAACTTGTTCGTACCGTCAATCTGGGAAATCTGTCTCTCCAGCATAACAACCGGGAGAATCTCATAATTCTCTTCCAGTTTTTCCCTCAAAGCCTTTGAAAGATTTGTCATCTCATCAAAATGATCTACCAGCTTCACATGCAGCCATTCATAAATCTGTTTTGCACGAAATGCTTTTTCTCCGATCGTCGCCATCTCTTTCTGTAATTCTTCATATCCATAAGCACGGATATCCTTCTTCATCTTAAAGTTTTCCTCCTGTATTTCGTTTTTTCTGTGAGTTATTCACATTATTTGTCTGTTTTTTCTATTTTTTCACATTTCCTGAAAATCATGCTTTTTTCTTTAATCTTGCAATAAAGAATCCGTCACAATCGTGAACTCCCGGGAAAAATTGGATACATCCCTTCTCGATCACATCACTTCGTAACTCCTTGCAAAGATTTTCTGTAATATCGTCCAGTTCAAATTGTGGGTATTCTTTCAAGAACCAGTGTACATTGTCCATGTTTTCTCCCGGATTTACGGTACATGTACTGTACATCAATGTGCCGCCATCCTTGACGATTGCCTGTGCGCAAGTCAGAATCTTTCTCTGCAAATCTGCAAGTTCTTCAAGATCTTCCGGTTGTACGCGATATTTCAGATCTGGTTTTTTGCCAAGAACGCCAAGACCTGAACATGGAAGGTCTGCAATCACAAGATCCGCTGTTTCCTTATCATACTCATCAAATACAGAGGCGTCCTTGCATACAGCACAAATATTTCCAAGTCCGGAACGGTCGATATTCTGCCAGATCAGATCTGTCTTATATTCGGTCAGATCTCTTGCTTCAACCCGTCCTGTCTTTTCTTCTGTTCTGTTCTCTCTCGCTGCCACTTCATCTGCCAGCTGAAGCTTCTCTGCCACATGAAGTGATTTTCCTCCCGGTGCTGCACAGACATCAATTACATGATCGCCGGCTTTTAGATCTGCCAGTTCTCCGACAAACATAGAACTGATATCCTGTACTGCAAAGAGTCCTTCCTGAAAACTTTCCAGACCTTCCAGATAATCATAATCTGAAAGATAAAACGCATAAGGAAGATACGGATGTGCTTCTACTTTCGCTCCTTCTGCTTCCAGTTTTTCTTTCAATACTTCCGGTGTAACCCGGTTCATACAACATCGGATCGTAATTGGCTTCTCTTTCTGAAAATCTGCTGCCATCTTCTCTGTGATCTCTTCCCCATATTCTTTCTTCCATAAAGAAAGAATCCATTCCGGGACAGAATATTTCACAGACAATCTCTGTACATCTTCTTTTGGATACTCGATCTCCTCCATCTTGCGGACAACATTTCTCAGAACTCCATTCACATATCCCCGCAGACCTGAAAATCCTTTTCGAACTGCAAGCTTTACTGCCTCACTGCACACCGCATGATCCGGTACGCTATCCATATATTTCAGCTGATAGACACTGCTACGAAGAAGATTACGGATGACCGGTTTCATCTTCTTAACCTTTGTCTTAGAAATCTGATTCAAAATATAATCAATTTCTATCATATGTTCCAGAGTACCTTCCACAACTCTGGTGATAAATGCACGCTCACGTTTCTCAAGATATTGATATTTTGACAGAACATCGCCAAGAATCTTATGACTATATGCTCCATTCTCTGTTATTTCCATCAAAATCTCAAGAACGACCTCGCGTTCATTGATCTGCTTTCCCATAAATAATCTCCTATTCTCCGCATTTTGGAGGTTGGCTCTGAACAGTTACAGCATTTTTTCTTTTTATCAGTCATTCCTTCTTCGTCCATTTGTCAGGATCAACAAACGTAAAAGCTGTAAAATCATTGCGGCCGCACTTGCCACATATGTCATTGCTGCTGCCCGAAGTACCTTCTTCACTCCACCAACTTCGTCTTCACGGAGCATTCCTGAATTTCCAAGTACCTTCACCGCTCTTCTGGAAGCATTGATTTCCACCGGAAGTGTTATAAGATGAAATGCCACAGCTACCATAAAGAGCAGAATTCCGATATCAATAAGGAAGCTGGACATCTGGCCATTCATAAACAGGCCGATAATGATCAACGGCCAGGAAATCATGGAACCGAAATTTACGACCGGCACAAGTGCCCCACGGATTGATAAAGGTGCATACCCTTCAAAATGCTGTACTGCATGACCACACTCATGTGCCGCAACTCCGATTGCTGCTACAGAAGTTGAATTATAAACCGGATCAGAAAGTGCCAGTGTCTTGTTTCTCGGATCATAATGATCGGTCAGATTTCCAGCGATATGAGTCACCTGCACATCATAGATTCCATTTCTTCTGAGAATCTGTTCTGCCGCTTCTCGTCCTGTCATTCCTGAATAACTGCGGATCTTCGAATATTTTGCAAATGTTCCTTTCACCTGGGATGATGCGAGCAGGCTGAGAACCACACCGATCAGTACCAGTATATAAGTCCAGTCATAATAAAATCCATAATACATACTAAAACTACCTCCTGTTATCTATCTGCAGTCCCCCTCCAGAAGTCCTCTTATTCCTGTGTAAATTTAACTCCGCTTTCAATTGTGTATCCCCTTAAGAAAGCTCCTGTATCCATTCTCTTTTTCCCCGGAATCTGAAGTTCCAGAACTCGTAAGACGCCATCCCCTGTCTGAACAGTAAAGGAATCTTTCTCTACACTCAACACTGTTCCAGGCTCTGCTTTTACCGTGCCATCAGCCTCTGCTTTTGCTCTCCAGATCTTCACTACCTTTTTGTCCCAATGTGTGTAAGCACTTGGCCAGGAATTCAGGCCACGCACCAGACGTTCGATCTGTACTGCGGATGTATTCCAGTCAATATTTCCAAGCTTCTTATCGAGCATTCTGGCATATTCTGTCGGGCTTTCACCCTGCTTCTCGAAAGTTGCCGTATGATCTTCAATAGCTTTCAGAGTCTCTACACAAAGCTTTGCTCCTGCCTCTGCAAGCTTATCATGAAGGCTTTCTCCTGTCTCATCTTCTGTGATCGGCACTTCAACCTTTTGGATCATGTCGCCTGTATCCAGTCCTTCGTTCATCTGCATTGTTGTAACACCTGTCACTTTCTCGCCATTGATGATAGACCACTGGATTGGCGCGGCACCACGGTATTTCGGAAGTAGAGATGCGTGTACATTAATACATCCGTATGGTGTCATCTCCAGAATTTCTTTCGGAATGATCTGACCAAATGCAATGACAACCATCACATCTGCATTGTATTTTCTCAGTTCTTCTACACATTCCGGATCACGGATCTTCTTTGGCTGATAAACCGGAATTCCATGTTTTATCGCAGCTTCTTTCACCGGGGTTGGCTGCATCTCTTTACCACGTCCTTTTGGTTTATCTGGCTGGCTCACTACGAGACACACCTCATGCCCTGCTTCCACCAGTGCCTCCAGTGTTCCCACGGAGAAGTCCGGTGTTCCCATGAAAATTATTCTCATCAATTATTCCTCCACTTCGTATTCCATATCTTCCTCGTTGTAGGCCGGTGAATCATGCAGTTCTCCTTCTACTTTCTCTACATAGAGGTGTCCTCCCAAGTGATCGATCTCATGACAGAACGCTCTTGCAAGAAGTTCTTCTCCTTCTATTTCAAACTCCTCCATATTTTCATTAAGTGCACGTACTTTTACATAATTCGGACGAGTTACGATTCCCCATTTTCCCGGCACACTTAAGCAACCTTCTTCGCCTGTCTGCTCACCGGATGTCTCAACAATCTCAGGATTGATCAAAACGATCGGACCCTCTCCGACATCAATCACTACAATCTGTTTGAGAATACCAACCTGCGGTGCGGCAAGACCCACACCCATCTTCTCATACATCGTATCAAGCATGTCTTCAATTAAAATCTTTGTACGAAGTGTCATCTTCGTCACTGGTTTACACTGTTTTTCAAGAACATCATCGCCCATCTCTCTTACTTCTCTGATTGCCATTATTCTTTCCTCTCTTTTCTATAAATTCATCGGGTTAAAATCGAATTGGATTCTCATTTTCTGAAACCCTGAGTTAATTTCTATATATTGTTCCATCCTGTCTTTTAATACAACTAAGGTTCGGTATTCCGGAGCTTTTACGTAAACCACTCTCCGGTAAATATCTTTGATCTTATCCACTCCCGGACTTGCCGGGCCGATCACATCGAGCTGTGCTTGACCTTTGATCCGCAAAATGTATTCCTTCAGATACTTGCACGCTTTCTCTAAAAGTACCTCATCTTCACATGCTGCAAGTACTGCCATCAGGTTCTCCACCGGTGGATATCCCATCAGACTGCGGTAACGGATTTCTTTCTCATAGAATGCTTCATAATCCTGCGCTGCTGAAGCCTCGATTGCATAATGCTCCGGATCGTAAGTCTGAATCACGACCTCACCCGGTCTGTCACCTCTTCCGGCACGACCTGCTGCCTGTGTCAAAAGCTGAAATGTTCGCTCACCGGAACGATAATCATCTGTATAAAGTGACATATCTGCTGCCAATGCACCGACTAATGTGACCTTTGGAAAATCATGTCCCTTTACGATCATCTGTGTTCCCACAAGAATATCCGCCTCTTCATTCGCAAAGGCAGATAAAATCTGCTCATGGGAATCCTTTTTCTTCGTCGTATCCATATCCATGCGGAGTACTCTTGCCTGTGGGAATCTTGCCTTCACCATGTCCTCGATCTGCTGGGTTCCTGCGCGGAATTCTCCGATATAACGGGAACCGCATTCCGGACACTCCGTCACCTTCGGCTGTTCATAACCACAGTAATGGCAGACCATTTTTCCACCTTTGTGTACCGACAAGGATACATTACAGTGCGGGCATTTCACTACATGGCCACATTCTCTGCAGGAAATAAAACCTGAATATCCTCTGCGATTCAAAAACAGCATGATCTGCTCTTTTGCATTCAGTCTGTCTTCAATCAGTTCCTGCAGCTTCTCACTCAAGATGGAACGGTTTCCATTCTTCAGTTCTTTACGCATGTCTACTGTATACACAGTTGCCATCTGCTGCATATGGGAACGGTTCTTCATCTCGTAAAGCTGATATTCACCAAGTCTTGCCCGGTACATGGCCTCCATGGACGGAGTTGCGCTTCCAAGCACTACACTGGCATCTTCTACTTCTGCCCTGTGGACTGCCACTTCTCTTGCATGATAGCGTGGCACCTGCTCACTCTTGTAGGTTGGTTCATGCTCTTCGTCAATAACGATCAGCCCCAAATCCGGAAATGGAGTAAAAAGTGCAGAACGTGGTCCGATCATCACATCGACCTCGCCCCTCTTTGCACGCATCATCTGATCGTAACGTTCTCCGGCAGACAGTCTTGAGTTCATGATAGAAACTCTGTCGCCGAAACAGCGGTAAAACCGCATCACTGTCTGATAGGTCAGTGCGATCTCCGGAATCAGAACAATTGCCTGTTTTCCCTGGTCAACAACCGTGCGGATCATCTCCATATAGACTTCTGTCTTTCCACTTCCAGTCACTCCGTGAAGCAGATAAGTTCTCCTTGTTCCACACAGATAGTCTTGCCGGAACCCCTGGATCACATGCTGCTGTTCTTCCGTATAGATGATCTCCTGTTGTGATTTCTTTGCCTGTTTCACCGGATTACGATATACCTGCTCTGACTCTATCTTCAACACGCCCTGCTCTTCCAATGCCCGGATCACAGGCAGTGTCACATTTAATTTTTTCGTCACCAGCTCATAATCCAGAATTGGGGCTTCCTTCAAAGCTTCCAAAAGCCTTGCTCTTGCTTTCTGATTCTTCTTCTGATAAAAAGCCAGCTTCTCCTGACTCTCTTCCTCAGTAAGCAGCAAACGGAGATGTTTCTTTACCTTCGCATTCTCCTTCTGCTTGATTGGCAGCACTGTCTTAAGTGCCTGGATCATTGTTCCGCCATACTGCTCTTTCATCCATGCCGCCAGCGCGATCAGTCTCGCTTCGATTGCCACACTGTTTCTGGAAATGTCTGTAATCTCCTTCACCTTTGACAGATCATAATTGCAAGTCTCTGATAATGAAGTCACATAACCTTTGATCTGTCGGTTTCCTTTTCCAAAAGGGATAATTACTTCCAGCCCCGGATACAGCTCGTCTTTCAGTCGTTCCGGTATTCGGTACTGAAAGATCTTATCCAGTTTTTCATGTTGTATATCTACAATAACATCTGCAAACACAATCTTATTTCTCTTTTAATTCTTCCAGAACTTCTTTGATCAGCACGCGCTCATCCATCGGATGCTTCACGCCGCAGATCTCCTGATAGTCCTCATGTCCTTTTCCTGCCAGCACAATAACATCACCCGGTTCGCCGTGTTCGATTGCATATTTGATTGCCTCTTTACGATCACAGATTTCCACATATTTTCCATCTGTCTTTGCGATTCCGGTTTTGATATCGTTAATAATATCCTGTGGTTCTTCAAATCTCGGATTATCTGATGTAATGATTGTCAGGTCTGCCAGTCTTCCGGATACCTCACCCATCTCGAATCTTCTGTCTTTCGAACGGTTTCCGCCGCATCCGAACAGACATACAAGACGCTTCGGATTATATTCTTTCAATGTTGTCAGAAGACTTTCAAGACTCATCGCATTGTGCGCATAATCGATCATCAGTGTAAAATCATCAGACACCTTGATCATCTCGATACGTCCTTTTACCTTTGCCTTCTTAAGTGCATCTTTGATCATCTCAACCGGCACCTGGAAATGGCGGCAGACTGAGATTGCAGTCAGTGAATTGTAAACACTGAACTTGCCTGGAACATCGATTTCCACATCAAAGTCCATCACGCCTGCAACATGATATGCAACACCAAGATATCCCGGTCTGGATACCAGTTCTACATTCTCTGCGCGAAGATCTGCCTCCGGTGAAAATCCGAATGTCTCAACCTTACATGTAGACCCTTTAAATACATCTTTGAAATACTTGTCATCCACATTGGCGATTCCGAGCTTACACTGTTTGAACAAAAGCCCTTTGCATCTCTTGTAATCATCAAAATCCTTATGCTCATTCGGACCAATATGATCTCTTCCAAGATTTGTGAAAATACCGATCTCAAATGGAATTCCCGCTGTTCTGTGAAGCATCAGTCCCTGTGATGAAACTTCCATAACAACACAGTCACAGCCAGCTTCTACCATCTCTGCAAAATATTTATGGATTGTATAAGACTCCGGTGTTGTATTACATGCCGGGATCTTCTTGTCTCCGATAATTGCCTCGATTGTACCGATCAATCCAACCTTGTGTCCTGTCTCTTCAAGAATAGACTTGATCATGTAAGTTGTTGTTGTCTTTCCTTTTGTTCCTGTAATACCGATGACTTTCATCTTATCTGCCGGATATCCAAAGTAAGCCGCTGACATCAGAGCCAGTGCATAACGAGTATCCTCTACCTTAATTACAGTCACATTTTCCGGCACTTCGACATCTTTCTCTACAACAACAGCTGCCGCACCTTTCGCCGCAACATCCGCTGCATATTTATGTCCATCAGATACTGCTCCGCTGATACACACGAAAACAGATCCTTCTTCCACTTTTCTTGAATCATTGATCAGTGTTGTTACTTCCGTAGAATCACTTCCCTGTACTACTGTGTAGTCCAGGCGTTCTAATAATTTATCTAATTTCATGATCTAACCCTCCTGTTCTGAACTGGTGTATTGCATCATTGACTTTCAGGCAAATAACGATTGTCTTAACCTTTATAGAATAACATAATCTCACCACATATGCAAAAAAACCTACATAATCTTTCGTCCTGTTTTCGTCTTTCGAATCAGCCAGACACATCCAAATGACAATAACACAAGTCCCACACTCACTACCGGAATCATGATCCAGGCTGAAAATGTCTCTGGCTTAATATTTCTCTTATAAACATCAAGAAACATGATATGGATCAAATAAATCCCAAAGGAACATCCACAAAATCTGTCAATCCACTTCTTTGCCTGTTCGGACGGATTGAATTCGCTCTTTTTCAATCGTACTAACATAAGAAATGCCATCGCTGCTGCCAGTGCAAGCAGTGGATTACCATATTCCAGCAGACGTTCATAATGTTCTCCATCCTGCAAGGTTGCCGCATAAGTCAGCCCATAATTTAATGCCATGCATACTACAAAAATACCTGCCGGAATCATTTTCCCCTTCATCACATGCTTACGATATTTATATATATAATATCCGATAAATACATAATAAGAATAGATTCTGTCCCCCACCATTGGGACGGAATAATACATCTTTTCATCAAAAAATGTGGAAATATAATTGAACAAAACAGCCGCCGTAATCACCACAAGAAATGCGCGTTCCATCCGAAGGTTCATCCCTTTACACATAACCTGGAAAAAAGGAAGTACCAGATAGATCGGAATCATTGCATACAGATACCACAGATGCTGTTCTACCGGCTTATATAATAAATCTTTGATTTGATAAGGATCCTTCATATAAACTGCATTCCAGATCATATATATTACACTCCACACAAGCAGAACAATTAGAAAACGAAAGATTCTTTTTGCATGTTTATGAAGTGATTCCTGTCTTCCAAGCAGAAGTGCTCCTGTGATCATGAAAAAACATGGTACACTTATCCTTGCCAGCAGATTTAATAGCAGTGAAAAACTGTACTCCCCAATCGTAATATCGCCATAGGCTCTGCAGTAATAGTTTGATACATGGATCACAATAACAAATATAAAAGAAATCATTCGAATCAATTCCAGATTATAATTTTTCTCTTTCAATGCACGTTCCTCTTTCTATCTCTTCTAAATTCCATCTTTTTTCTTCTTTCCGTCCGGTTTATAAAATGTGCCTTTCACAACCGCACCCTTTCCGTAACGATTGTTCAGCTGTTCCAATGCGGCATTTAATTTCTTATGTTTCTCGTCCGGTTCTTTTGGAAATTCAATATCAAAAATTGTCAGCTGCTCCGGTGCATTCTCTTCTACTAACTTTGACGTTCGGATTCCGAGCAGACGGACAGGTTCTCCACTCCAGCTTTCACGGAACAAATTACAGGCTGTCTCACATAAGATAACCGGATCATTCGTTGGCTTTTGAAGCTGCACCTGATGCGACATATTTCTGAAATCATAATAGCGAACCTCCATGCTCACCATCCCGGCTTTCTTGCCTGCCTTCTTCAGCCTGTTTCCCACGCTCTGTGCAAGCTCATGAAATACCTCTCTCGCTTCTTCATAAGTCGTTGCATCCTCTGACAGAGTCGTTGAATTTCCTACTCCCTTTGCCTCTTCCGGTTCATACTGTACCTTATCGTCCCCGATTCCATTTGCGAAATTCCAGAGCATCCGGCCATGACTTTTTAAATGCAGCGTAATTACATTTACATCCGCACGAGCAAGATCTCCAATTGTATTAATTTCAAGTTTCTTAAAGACTTCCACACTTGAACGCCCTGCCATAAAGAGTTCTCCGATCGGAAGTGGCCACATTTTCTGAGGAATCTCTTCCGGAAATAATGTATGGATCCGATCCGGTTTCTGAAAATCCGAAGCCATCTTCGCTAACAGTTTATTACTGGAGATTCCAATATTCACCGTGAATCCAAAACGTCTCTTTACCTCTTCCTTAATCTCCATCGCCCCGTCCACCGGTGTTGGATAGCGCCCGGCAAGCTCTGTGAAATCCATATAACATTCATCGACACTGACCTGCTCGATCTTCTTTGTATATGTCCGCAGGAAATCCATCAGCATCCGGCTCTTTTCTCGATACATCTTATGATTCGGCGGTGCTGTCACAAGGTTCGGACATTTTCGAAATGCATTTACTACAGGTTCACCCGTCTGAATCCCATAGGATTTGGCAAGTGATGATTTTGCAAGGACGATTCCATGACGTGAGCTCTGATCCCCACCGATGATTGATGGAATCTTGCGCAGATCCACCTTCGATCCATTCTTCAATTGTTCAACCGCCGTCCAGCTTAAAAATGCTGAATTGACGTCGATGTGGAAAATAATGCGCGCCATGAGAGCCTCCTTTCTTGGATTCCGCCTGAGTTCTTTCTTAGTATTAATTCTTGTTGTATGCATATACATTCTGTCAGTTTTTTATTTTAACATATAATCTGCGCTTGTATCAATTGCTTCGATGAACGAAAAAAAGGCTGTGAAAAATCCAATTTCCTAAAAATCTCCGGAAAATTTTCATTTTTCACAGCCCTACATATTATATCGTTACTATACTAATATTTTATTTCTTCACACCTGCTGTCAGTTTACCATCCTTCACATCGATCAAGATCGTGTCTCCACGTCCCACATCTCCTGCAAGGATCAGTTTTGCAGCTAATGTCTCTACATTCTTCTGCAAGTAACGTTTCAGTGGTCTTGCACCGTACATCGGCTCATATCCACCTTCCACAACAAAGTCTTTCGCTGCATCTGTCAGCTCAACACTCAGTTCACGTTCTTCCAGACGGCGGTTCACATCAGCAACCAGAAGGTCAATGATGGAACGTACATTTGTCTTTGTCAATGGTTTGAACATGATAATCTCATCCAGACGGTTCAAAAATTCCGGTCTGAAATGTGCTTTCAGATCACCCATTACCATCTCCTGACTCTGTTCATCGATCGAACCATCGTCCTTAATTCCTTCCAGCAGATAGTTTGCACCAATGTTGGAAGTCATGATCAAGATTGTATTCTTGAAGTCAACTGTACGTCCTTGGGAATCTGTGATTCGTCCATCATCCAGTACCTGCAGCAATACGTTGAAGACATCCGGATGTGCTTTCTCGATCTCATCGAAAAGTACAACAGAATATGGTTTTCTTCTGACTGCTTCTGTCAGCTGTCCGCCTTCATCGTATCCGACATATCCTGGAGGCGCTCCGATCAGACGAGACACGGAGTATTTCTCCATGTACTCACTCATATCAAGACGCACCATGTTGGATTCATCGTCAAACAGGCTGGCAGCAAGTGCTTTTGCAAGCTCGGTCTTGCCGACACCGGTTGGTCCCAAAAACAGGAACGAACCAATTGGTTTGGTCGGATCTTTGATTCCGGCTTTGGAACGGATAATCGCCTCGGTCACTTTGGTAACACCATCGTCCTGGCCTACCACACGTTTGTGGAGTTCCTCATCCAGGTGCAGTGTCTTATTCCGCTCGCTTTCGCTTAACTTCGCAACTGGGATTCCCGTCCAGCGGGAAATGATCTTTGCAATCTCTTCATCGGTGACATTTTCGTGTACCAGAGACAGATCACGGTCTTTGAGTTTATCTTCCTCAATTTCCAGTTCTTTCTGTAATCCAGGCAGTTTACTGTACTGCAATTCCGCAGCTTTTTCATAATCTGCGTCACGCTGTGCTGCCTCGATCTCCTTCTTTGTGCTCTCAATCTGCTCTCTGACCTTGCTGACATTGTCAACTGCATCCTTTTCGGTGCTCCACTGCGCTTTTCTGGTATTAAACTCATCACGCAATTCTGCAAGTTCTTTCTGCAGATCTGCCAGACGCTCCTGACTCAGATGATCCGTCTCTTTCTTTAATGCCGTCTCCTCGATCTGCATCTGCATGATCTTCCGGTTCATCTCATCAAGTTCTGCCGGCATGGAATCCAGTTCCGTCTTGATCATCGCACAGGCCTCGTCGACCAGATCGATTGCTTTATCCGGCAGGAACCGGTCTGTAATATAACGGTTGGAAAGAACTGCTGCTGTAACAAGTGCAGAGTCCGTAATCTTAACGCCGTGGAATACTTCGTAGCGCTCCTTTAAGCCACGCAGGATGGAAATCGTATCTTCCACCGTTGGCTCATCTACCATAACCGGCTGGAAACGACGCTCCAGGGCAGCATCTTTTTCGATATACTCACGATATTCATTTAAGGTTGTGGCACCGACACAGTGCAGTTCGCCTCTGGCAAGCATTGGTTTTAACAGCTGTCCGGCATCCATGGCACCATCGGTTTTTCCGGCACCGACGATTGTGTGCAGTTCATCAATAAACAGAATGATCTGTCCATCCGAATTTTTGACATCGTCAAGAACCGCTTTCAAACGTTCCTCAAATTCACCACGATACTTTGCACCGGCAACCAGTGCGCCCATATCCAGGGCAAACAGCTTCTTGTCTTTTAAGCCTTCCGGTACATCGCCTTTTACGATACGCTGTGCCAGACCCTCGACAACGGCAGTCTTACCTACACCGGGTTCACCGATCAGCACCGGGTTATTTTTGGTCTTACGGGAAAGAATCCGAACCACATTCCGGATCTCCTCGTCACGGCCGATCACCGGATCAAGCTTCTGCTGTCTTGCACGCTCCACCATATCATAACCGTACTTTTCCAGTGTATCATATGTTGCTTCCGGATTATCGGAAGTGACACGCTGATTGCCGCGGACGGTAGACAGTGCCTGCAAAAACCGTTCCCTTGTCAGCCCATATTCTTTCATCAGTGCTTTCATCGCTGGATTTGGATATTTGAGCATTGCAAGGAAAATATGCTCGACAGAGACATATTCATCTCCCATTGCCTTTGCCTCATCCTCTGCATGGATCAGCACATTGTTTAAATCTTTTCCGACATAGACATTGCTGTTGCTGCCGGATACTTTGACGCGCGCATCCAGTTTGCTGATCGCATTCTGGGTGAAATGCTGTACGTCAATTTCCATTTTCTCTATCAGTTTCGGGATCAGTCCCTCTTCCTGCTGTAACAGGGCAACTAACAGGTGCTCCTGCTCAATCTCCTGATTTCCATAGTCGTAGGCAAGCTTTTCGCAGTTATTGATCGCTTCTACCGACTTTTGTGTAAATTTCTGTATGTTCATAGCAAGCCCTCCTCTTAACTATCATCATGTAACTGTGCTGTTTTTTCATCCCAGTTACTATTTTTCTCGATTACGATATTGTTATACACCCGTTTTTAGCACTCGTCAAGTAGGAGTGCTAACAAAAATTCTAAAGTTTTTATAAACATTGGAATATATTGTCGAATTGTCTGAAAATTGTTTTAGACATAAGTTTTTTCAATGTGACGGAAGAAGGGGATATTCTCTTTCTCCAGAAACATCCGTTATTAATTGTAACGGATGTTTTGCCGATATAATAGACAACACAAACGATGATCTATTACAGAAAGGAACTTTTCATGCAGATTTATTTATCACTGATGTCCCAGAAGAATCCCTCATCCGATTCCTCATCTTATGATCTTTCTTCTCCTCAGGGACGCATGCTCTATGTGAGAGAAACAACCAATGCCGCATTTTCTTCCTGGACTTCTCCCCTGCAAAGACAGGATTCTGATACACAGGAAGAAAAAAAACAGGAAATGCTCTCCCGCATTATGGGAAAATTAAAAAGTGGGAAGAAGCTTTCTGCCAAAGAACTGGATTTTCTGCGGCGTACCGATCCAATTCTGTATGCCCACGCCCTGCGCGTCCAACGAATGGCGGAGGCTTTAAAACAGCAGCTCTCCCATGCAAAAAGCAAGCAGGAAGCAAATGATATGATTACATCCGCGATTGCCGGGGTCTCGGACAAAGATCCGGACAAAGAATATCTGCTGGCTGCTTACAATGAGGTTTCCAAAAATTTTCATAAATCACCGGCTTATCAGCGTCTGCCTAACACTCCGGAAGATGCCAAAAAAAGAAAAACGAACAATCCGAATGCTCATTTTTCCGATGATGAGGACACGAATGACGATACGGATGATCTCCTGTCATGGACCCCGCTTCAGGAAATTATTGATGCGGCTCCAACGCTTGAATGTCAGGGCTAGGCTTATATAGCTGGAACATTATTATTTCAGGTAGTGTTCCAGCTTTTCATTTACACACAGACGGATTTTTGCCATTTCCATCTACAGTGGTTGTGTGCTCACCATAATACGTATTACTGTATGTGAGATCATAGGTAGGACTTAAACGCCACATATCATCCTTTTCATTATAAATGTAGGTAAAGTTTTTAGAATGATCATCACGATTATGTGCGAATACATTAAAACACATACGACGATACATATTTTCCACATCCTCTGTACAATCCCTTGTCAGAATTTTTGTCAACTTCATCAATTTTTTATGAATTTTTGTGGGATTTACAAGATAAAATTTCTTCACTATAATTGCAATAGTTACGAAAAGATACTGTGGAAAGAAGTGAAAAAATGGACAAATCATTACCTGCCTGTCCTGTAGAAACCACGCTGATGCTGATCAGCGACCGCTGGAAAGTACTGATCATCCGCGATCTGCTGACCGCTAACCTGCGCTCCATGGAAAAAAAGCGGGCTCGTTTCACAAAAAGTCTATCCGGAGGTTCCTCCACGTGTAGAATACTCGCTGACCAAAACCGGATGGAGTCTGAAACCGATTCTCGATGCAATGGTGGAATGGGGCACGGAATACAAACAGAAGCATGAAAACGAAACTTTACAATAATACGAAAAGGAGCCACACAGCACTCCTTGCTGTGTGGCTCCTTCGATATTTCATCATCCTTCAATTGCAATATATTTGTTTTCTTCTACCGCTTTCTTTGCCTCTTTCTTCGGCACGAACAGCTTTAAGATACCATGCTTAAATTCTGCTTTGACATCCTCCTGCTTGATGTCCTCACCGACATAAAAGCTTCTCTGGCAGGCACCGGCATAACGTTCCTTGCGGATGTAGTGACCGCTGTCCTTTTCTTTCTCGTCCTTGTCGAGACCTTTCGCAGCACTGATGGTCAGGTATCCATCGGAAACAGAAGCCTTAATCTCATCCTTGGTAAATCCCGGAAGATCAATCATCAGCTCATATCCATCCTTCTGCTCTTTGATATCGGTCTTCATAATCCTTCCGGCTTTCTTACCGTAAAGCTTCTTTTCGGTATTATTCATTTCTTTATCCATATCATAAAATGGAAACTCATCAAACCAGTCATCAAATAAATTCTCTCCAAAAATACTAGGCATTAACATAAGTCATCTCTCCTTTTCTTTCTACGTCCACGCTCCGTGGGCATCTCATGCTTGTTTACCTTGTTTCTTTGGAACCGGGATGTTTCAGAAACCTTCGAGCCTTTCGTTCTCTTTTGGTTCCCTTCCTTTGTTCTG
>ERZ824598.2216-NODE-2216-length-21042-cov-3.264831_pt1 | contig 21042 bp, 20 predicted proteins | sample MGYA00519934_ERZ824598 | MGnify/ENA primary metagenome ERZ824598 (study PRJEB31778, sample SAMEA3449177) | human gut metagenome | biome: human gut; feature: human-associated habitat; material: faeces | place: United Kingdom | collected 2010/2012 ...
ATAAAAAACTGCCGCATGACATTCCATGCGGCAGTTTCAATATCTTCATTGATAAGATTATTTTCTTAATCCTAATTTTTCGATTAATGAACGATATCTTTCAACATCTTTGCTCTTTAAGTAAGCTAATAAGTTACGTCTCTTACCAACCATCTTAAGAAGACCTCTTCTTGAATGATGATCCTTCTGGTTAATCTTTAAATGTTCTGTTAACTCCTTAATTCTGTATGTTAAGATTGCTACCTGAACCTCTGGTGAACCTGTATCTTTTGCGTCTTTACCGTATTTAGCTACGATTTCTGCTTTCTTTTCTGATGAAATCATTGTGTTTTCCTCCTTAAAATTCTTATATCGCCTGATACCAGGAAAGGGTTGGAGTGCCCAAATCTGAGTATCGGTTTCACTAACTTTTATAGAATATCATAGGTTTCTATGATTTGTAAAGAACTTTTTTATTTTTCTTTCTTTTTTCCTAATTGATGGTTTTTCTTTGCTGCTGCAGTCACAGCTTCGATCACTGCACTTCTCATTCCTTTTTTCTCAAGAACGTTAACCGCTTCGATCGTTGTTCCTGCTGGAGAACATACAGCATCTTTTAATTCTCCTGGATGCTGTCCTGTCTCAAGAACCATCTTTGCACTTCCTAGTAATGTCTGTGCAGCGAATGTATATGCCTGCTTTCTTGGCAGTCCCTGTGCAACTGCTGCATCCGCCATTGCCTCAATAAACATATAAACATAGGCTGGACCACTTCCACTGACTCCAACAACGGCATCCATTAGATTCTCTGTGATCTTTTCCGCTTTTCCAAAACTTTCAAAAATCTTATGTACCAGGTCAAACTCTTCTTCCGTTACATATTCATTACAGCATAGTCCTGACATTCCTTCTCCTACCAGAGCTGGCGTATTTGGCATCACACGTACGATCTTAACTTCTTTTCCAAATTGACGCTCTGCTGCTTCCATAGAAACACCTGCTGCGATCGTTACGATGATCTGTTCTGAGCTTACTTCATCTCTGATCTCTTTGATCACAGCTGGGTATACCTGTGGCTTTACAGATAACACTAAAATATCTGATTGTTTTGCCACTTCTTTGTTGTCTGTTGTTGTAATGATTCCAAATTCATCTTTTAGTTTCGCTGTTTTTTCTTCTCGTGGATTGGATACGATCAATTCCTGTGGACTTACGACTTTCTGTGTCAAAATTCCAGTGATCATTGCTTGTGCCATATTTCCACATCCGATAAATCCAAGTTTCATTCCGTTTTTCCTCCTATGATTGTTCTAATTATCCAGCTTGTTCAGTAATTTTTCAAAATACTCTGGCAAAGGCACTTCAAACTCCATATATTCTCCAGTTCTTGGATGTACGAATCCAAGGACCTTCGCATGAAGACACTGCCCTTCCAGTGTATACTTTGACTTCTTTGGTCCATAGACATCATCTCCTAGCAATGGATGCTTGATCGATGCCATATGCACACGGATCTGATGGGTCCTTCCTGTCTCTAATTGACATTCGATATAAGTAAAACCTTTCTTTAGACGTTTTAATACCTTATAATGCGTCACTGCATGTTTTCCATCCATGACGATTCCCATCTTCTTGCGGTCTTTTAAGCTTCTTCCGATCGGTGCATTGACTGTCCCTTCTTCTTCCTTGATATTTCCATAAACGATTGCATGATATTTTCTTGTGATCGAATGATCATATAACTGCTTGGCAATGCTTTGGTGTGCCATATCGTTCTTACAGACGATCAGGATCCCTGTTGTGTCTTTATCAATCCGATGCACGATTCCAGGCCTTAACACTCCGTTAATTCCTGACAGATCATCCTTACAATGTGCCATCAATCCATTGACCAGCGTACCACTGTAATGTCCTGCTGCCGGATGCACTACCATGCCTTTGGGCTTATTGATCAAAATAACATCCTGATCTTCATAGACAATATCAAGATTCATCTCCTCTGGCAAAATCTCAAGTTCTGTCGGTTCTGGAACCTGTAAGGTGATCACATCTCCTTCTTTACACTTCTTATTGCCTTTGGAAGTCTTGCCATTTAATGCTGCACGTTCTTCCTTACACAATTTATTGATATAACTTCTCGTAAGATCGCTGCACTGCTCCGAAAGCACCACATCCAGACGCTTACCTGCCATTTCACTTGTCACTTTAATTTCTATTGTCTCGTCCATGTTTTCCTTTCCTGTTAAGAAAATCAAGATCTTCTTCCTTATAGAAAAATAAGATCAAGATCAAAAGTAATATCATTGTTACGGTCACATAAATATCTGCAACATTAAAGACTGGAAAATCAATCCATTTAAAATAAAAGAAATCAACCACATATCCCCTGAATACTCTGTCAATCAGATTTCCAAACGCTCCTGCCATGATCAATGCATAACTGATACGAAGTGGTATATATTTCTTCGTCTGTGGTATTCTCCGATAGATCCATGTTAAGATCACTGCAGCAGCTACTGTGATCAATACAAAGAAAATCTGATGATCCTGAAGGATTCCAAAAGCCGCCCCTCGATTCTCCAGATAAGAAAGTTCAAATACATTGGGGATCACAGCGATCCCTTCTGTACCTCGAAGTGCAGATAATGCCCAGACTTTACTTAACTGATCGATCAAGATCAGCCCTATGATATATATATAAATACGAATCTGTTTCTTCATGTCTCGTCCTTAAAAACTCATCCCTGTAATACTTGTTTCATTTCATCATCCGTCACGCTCATATCAACATATGCATCTCCGACAGATCTTAACAATACAAATTTGATCTTATCTCCGACCATCTTCTTATCGGATTTGGTTGTTTTTACAATATCATCCGCTGAAAGTTCACTGATATCTCCATTCATATCAAATGCTTCAAAAACACCTTTGATATCATCAACTTCTTCTTTACTGATATTTCCTTTTATACAAGAAATCTCTACTGCCAGACAGCACCCAGCTGCCACACACTCTCCATGAAGCCATGTAAAATCCTTTAGTTTCTCGATCGCATGCCCTAAAGTATGTCCAAAGTTTAATAGCGCTCTCTCACCCTTTTCCTTTGGATCACGTTCAACCACATCCCGTTTGATCAGGCAGCTCTGATAGACCATTTCCTCCAAAGTGTTATAGTCTAATGCAAGAATTTCTTTCTCATGTTCATTCATCCACAGAAAATAATCGTGATTCCTGATCAGACCATGTTTTAAGATTTCTCCAAAGCCAGAGATAAGCTGGTCTTTTGGCAATGTTTTTAACACATTTAAGTTCATATATACAAGTTTCGGCTGATAAAAGGCTCCGACCATATTCTTATACTGCATGAAATCAACGCCGGTCTTGCCGCCAATGCTGCTGTCAACCTGGGAAAGAAGTGAAGTCGGTACCTGGATAAAATCAATGCCGCGCAGGTAGGTTGCTGCTGTAAATCCGGTGAGATCACCTACAACGCCTCCGCCTAATGCAATCATAAGATCATGCCGGTCAAAATGATTCTGTATTAAAAATTCATAAACACCATTGACGGTATCTGTATTTTTGCTCGCTTCCCCTGCCTGAAATTCATAACAGAAAACGTGTAAAAAGTTTTCTGTTAAAATATTTTTCACCGTCTCTGCGTAAAGTTTTGCAACATTGGAATCTGTAACAATACAGATTTTCTGGTCTGCCTGATATCCAAGTTGTTTTAACTCCTCTGCCAGCCCCTGAAAGGAATCTGTCAGTTTGATGTGATAGATCACTTTTCCATCTAAAGTTACCGGTAAATCTTTTGCCATAACGATAGCCCTCACTTATCCATATAATTTATAGCGAACTTTCATTCTTCCTTTGTTTGTTTCGCCCATCTCCCGCTCAAAAACAAAACGGCCATAACCACGCACCGAGATAATATCTGCTTCCTTACAGCGATAGGATGGATTCTGAACACATTTGCCATTCACAAATACTTTTTCCGCCTTGAAAAATTCCAATGCCTGGCTTCTGGAAAATTTGTAGACACATGCAATCATGCTGTCTAAACGGTTCGAAGTGATGATTCCATCTTTTTCTTCAAATTTCTGCTGCTGTCCTAACGCATCTGCTGACACAGGAGATAGCTTTACAACTGTATGACGTATTTTATCAAGATTCGCCATAAAATAAGGCGCCATGCTCTCCTCACAGATTAAAAAATATTTGTCCTCACAGATTACAATATCGCCTAATTTTGAGCGGTCAACACCAAGATTCATCATAGAACCTAAAATATCCCTGTGTCCTAATTTTTCTGCAAACTTTGGATAAGATGGAACAATCTCAAGATATGCAATTGGAAACTGCCACTCATAATAAAGAGCATCAGGTATAAATGCAACTATCTGACGCTCTGCAAAAGGAACACCTCCAGAAGCTTCTGTCTTTGTCTCAAAAAACTTTTCGTTCTGGTGGTAAATATTCAGTTCATTTAAATTAAGGAAATCGCTGAATAAAACGATTCCCTTTCTATTTGCCTGTCTGGATAAATCTATTAACTTCTTTTTGCAAAGTTCCTGCTCATTCATAATGTCGTTCTCTACAGTCCTCTGGTTGTATCAAAAGAGTCTACAATATTCAGAAAATCACCTGAAATATCAACCGCTGCCGGAGTGATAATGAAAATGTAATTCGAAATCTTCTGAAGATTTCCGCTGATTGCAAAACAGGATCCGGAAGTAAAGTCAATGATACGCTGCGCAATCTCTACATCTAATCCCTCCACATTCAAAACAACTGTGCGGTTGTTTAACAATGTCTCCGTGATTTCTCTTGCATCCTCAACAGATGTCGGTTTGATCACACATACTTCCATACCAGCGAGATTCTGCTGTTTTTTGGACGGACGGATCGGTGTGACTTTTGGAGTGGTCTTTACCGGTTTTTCTTTGTAATCATCGGTAAAAGTATCCTCTTTTTCACGTTTCTTAAAAGAAGATTTTGGTTTTACTTCTTCCTCTTCGTCATCATAATCATAGTCTTCATTGTAAAAATCGTCATCGTCATCCGGATTCAAACGCATCACATTTAAAAATTTATCAAGAAAACTCATTTTTTGCTGCTCCTATTAAACTGATTTTAAATTCTGCTTCTTTCTCTTACTGGTATCCGGTGCATTATTGTTTGTTGTAATTGCGTGCTCCAAAAATTCCAGTTCCGACACGAACCATGGTAGCTCCCTCTTCGATTGCCACCTCGTAATCGCCTGTCATACCCATAGACAGAATTTCCATAGATACATTATCTATGTTTTTCGCAGCGATGTCAACAGATAAATCTTTTATTTTACGGAAATACAACCGGTTATCCTCTGCATTTTCCACGTATGGCGCGATGGTCATAAGTCCTTTAATGCGGACATTTTCCAGTTCTGCGATTTCTTCCACTAACTGGATCGCATCTTCCTCGGAGATACCGAACTTGGATTCCTCATGCGCAATATTTACCTCCACAAGGATCGGAACAATGATATTTTTCTTCTTTGCCTGAATATTGATCTCCTCTGCCAGACGGTAGGAATCAACAGAATGGATCAGTGCAACCTGTCCGACAATGTATTTTACTTTGTTTCTCTGCAGATGTCCGATCATATGCCATTTGATATCCTTTGGCATTTTCTCGATTTTATCGCAGAGCTCCTGCACTTTATTTTCGCCGAAATCCCTGATATTTTCATCATAAATTTCCTGAAGCATCTCAATTGGTTTTGTTTTACTGACAGCGATCAGCGTCACTTCTTCTCTCTTTCTTCCTGCGCGGTCACACGCTTCCTGTACACGTTCTTCTACATTTTTTAAATTATCTTTTAACATTTGATTTTATCTCCTTCGCCGTTGTCTTTATTTGATCAGCTGATTTTCATCAATCTTTGTCCCATCTAACGCAATATGGTCGTATAATGCGATGCCATAAGTTGTACCTGTCTTTACGATCGTATATTCCTCGTTCTGATATAAAACATCAATCTGCTTGAATACAGCATAACCCTTGTTAATGTTGTAAACACCCTGTAACGATGCAGTGTCTGTACCAACACGATACGTCTCACTGGAATCCGGTTTCTGCAGGATATCCCCGGAGGACACATACTCACTGTCGATATAATAGGTATCGTCTGTCTCATAATAAATGGTTGGTGTCACAAATTCCGTGGTACTTTTTCCGTCCTTGTCCGTGCGTTCCACCAGAATTCCCTCATCGCTGGAATCCCCGCCTTTTAAGAAAAAATCGATTGGAACGGTGTAAAACTCTTTCTCGGTGATCGCGGAATTTGGAATTTTAAGACCGGTTTCTTCGGACAGTAAAAGTTCAATCTCCACATAGCGCTCTGACGCATATCTAACCATAGCACTTTTCAGTGAGAGAATCAAATACTGCTGTCCATCACGCCCGACAATGGAATAAGTCGCGTAGGCTTCTTTTGCATCTTTTAAAAAGCGGATCTTAATTGTATCGTCATCTTTTAATGATTCCGCTGTTGCATCCGGCACTGGAACAATAATATTCCAATATTCGCTGTCGATCAGCTTGTACTCAGGTGAACCGGCCTGGATAGCCGGGTTTGTTTTCAAATCGTTTTTGGAATAATTGGATTCGTCAAACATTGCGGCCGTAAAATTATCAACCGTAACATTTTCAAATCCGTCCGTATAATAAGTTACGATTCCTGGCACATCTGTGATCACTTTATGAAATGTATTATTGTTCTCCGCAGAAGCAACATAATCCGAGATATCATTTAAGGCGTTTACACTCAATGCCTCACTCAGAGATGCATTGACATTGTCCTTAAAGCTGTATACCTGATAATAGTTTTTTCCATCATAGGCATATAAAAAGTCATTGATGGTTTTCTCAATTTCTGCAAGGTTCTCACTGTCGATGGTACTTCCATCCTGGCTGGCCTCGTTGATCATGTTCGAAACGTCTCCATTTTCATCAACGGAGCAGACCAGATCGCCGTAGGCGACTTTGGAACCCTCTTTTACATAATAATTCACTGCACCGGAATAATCTGAATTGATGATTTTTTCATCGCGCAGGATCAGACCATTGTATACATTATTGACCGCAATGGTTCCCTGCTCCACCTCATAAACAGAAATATGTGTCTCTGTCAGATAACTGAACACATTAAATACCAGATAAATAAAGATGATGACAAATATAATGACACCAATATTAAAATTCATTGGTTTTCTATATTTCACAACATTTTTGTTTTTCTTCAATTGCATAACCTGCCTTGTTTTTCTCACTTCCGCTCATTATAGCATTTTTTACAGGGCAAAACAATGCGATTCATGTATAAAAAACGGTTTCACAGGAAAAAATAAACAAAAAGATGATATCAAAGGAGATATACTCATGAAAACAAATTGGTTGGATTATACTTTACTGACATTGGTGATCATTGGTGCCATTAACTGGGGACTAATCGGATTCTTCCGCTTTGACCTTGTTGCATTTCTGTTTGGAAATCTTTCATGGCTTTCCCGCATTGTCTATGCGCTGGTAGGTATCGGTGGACTTTACACGATCAGTCTTTATGGAAGAATTAAGAGTGGGGACGAAGCTTAGAAAAAACTGGGTTTATCTGTATGCAAAAAAGGTTGCTGCACTAAAACAAGTTAGCGCAGCAACCTTTTAACAGCAAAGTAATTATAGGGAAATGACAATCTTTGCTTTTGCACACTCAGGTAATCTGGACTCATCTCTCGAAACACTTAAGATAAACTTCACATTGTATTTCTCACTGATGATGTCAAGTTTTTCAATTGCATGCTGGATCTCGTCATCCGTCTCGGTAAATGCAATTGTAAGGAAACTATCAAGATACATCTCTTCCAGATCGTGATCCTGTGAAACGATTCCGCATAAGAATCCAAGGAACTCATCACAATTATCGATTGGATAATCCATCACGTTGATGAGCCGAACCTTGTTGTTCAGTTCATACATATGCTTCTGGCTTTTGTCCAGATAAACAATATTTCCGGATGCGGCTGTAACAGAATGATTTACTTTGGCTAATAATTCTTTGGTCTTACCCTTTCCCTTTTCGCCTGCAATAATTTCTATCATTGTCATTTCCTCCTTATATTCCCTGTTTTATGTATTTTGAATAAAAACAGTAGGTTTTATAAAACAATTATAGTACATATGCACATAAAATACAACTGTTAATTCGCAAAACCACTGAGCATTTCATTCATGAGAAGATAAAGGTTTGACTTTCCGTCTGCTTTTAAAACAATGGAGACAATCGGCTGCCCGGAAGCATTGTAAGAATATAATACCAGACAGTATCCGGCAGCTCCTGTTGTTCCGGTCTTTCCACCTACGACAGTGATCCCTTCCGGCGCTTTTTCCTTACCGGTAAGGTACTGATTTGTATTCTCCCATGTTCTCTCTACGCCCGCACCATTCACATCTGTGTATACAACATCATAACTCATCGTACTGATGATATCGAGAAACGTCTGATTCTGCACTGCATTCTGGAAAATAAGGTAGAGATCATAAACGGAGGTATAGTGGTTTTCATCCGGAAGTCCGTTTGGATTGACAAAATGGGATCTTGAAGCACCCATTGCAAGTGCCTCCTGATTCATCATGTCTGCAAAACCTTCCACGCTTCCGCCGATATGCTCTGCAATCGCAATTGCAGCATCGTTTCCACTTTTTAACATCATGCCATATAACAGATCCTTAAGCTGCACCACATCACCTGCTTTTAAACCGCAGACAGAAGAATCGGACGCCTGGTCTGCCGCATTTTCACTGACAGTCACATAATCTTCCAGATTTCCGTATTTTAAGGCGATATATGCGGTCAGAATCTTTGTTGTACTGGCAGGATATAATTTTTCATAAATATTCTGTGCATAAGTTACGGTATTGGTTGCAAGATTGAAGGTTCCTGCTCCTTCTGCCACCTGCGAATCAGTCGTATCATTTCCAATGTTCACATTATCTGCCACACACAGATTCTGTGAAAAATAAGTTTTTTCTGATCCGGCTCCCTCAGATGCCAATCCATAATCTGCCGAGGTGCTGTAGATATCATAAGGATTATCATAACTTACTGCCGTCTGTCCGCACCCGGACATAAAAACAGCTGCTATGCCACACAGACACAGCAGTCTCATTTTATTTATACATTTCACGCCACTCTAAATCTCCTCTGTCTAATGCTCGAATCAAAAGTTCGGCAGTGGCAAGGTTCGTTGCCAAAGGAATATTATGTGTATCACATAATTTCACAACATTATTTACATCCGGTTCATGAGATTTCGGAGTAAGTGGATCTCTTAAGAAAATGACAAGATCGATCTCGTTATGTTCAATCTGTGCACCAAGCTGCTGGGAACCACCCAGATGTCCTGCCAGATACTTATGAACATTGAGATTGGTCACCTCCTCGATCAGTCTTCCGGTTGTTCCGGTTGCATAAAGTTCATTCTTCGAAAGAATCCCTCTATATGCAATGCAGAAGTTCTGCATTAATTTCTTTTTTGAATCATGCGCAATAAGTCCAATGTTCATTATGCGGTTACCTCCCATCAATATTTTTTCGGCTGTAGTCCAACATTCAACACAAGCCCCACCCCTATATATAATGATAAAAGCGACGTAAGACCATAGCTGACAAATGGAAGCGGCAAACCGGTATTCGGAAGCACCCCACTTGCAACCCCAATGTTAACCAGGCTCTGAAAGCCCACCAGTGCAGCATATCCACAGCAGATCATTTTTCCTGCGGTATCTTTTGCTTTTCTAGCAATTAATATACACTCAATCGTGATGAAAAGCAATAAAATTATAATGATAACCGTACCGATAAATCCAAGTTCTTCCCCCGCTACCGCAAAGATAAAATCTGTCTGGGGTTCCGGGATAAAGTTACCGTTTTTTACCGAAGTGGCATCTGTATTATTCAGCCCTTTTCCCCACAGCTGACCGGAACCGATTGCCATGATGGAATTCTGCTGCTGGTAAGCATCTGCCGGGTAATCATCCGGGTAAAGCCATGCCATAACACGTGTCACCTGATAACTTTTGATAAACGGAAGTTTGTCCTGGATCAGCAAAGTAAACAGTATCACTGCTGATGGAATGCTGACAGCCAAAACACCTACTACTATTTTATAACTTAATCCCGCAACAAACAAGAGGGCAGCAAAAATTAATGCGGTAACAATTGTCGTTGAAAGATCCGGCTGTTTTAAAATGAGCGCAAGCGGTATTCCCGCGAGTATAAATGACGTGATCAGTACTTTCGGTGTATTGATTTTCTCTTCATGCTTCATAAAAAAGTAGGCGAAAAACAGGATAATTAAAATTTTTGCCAATTCAGAAGGCTGGAAACGGAATGAGCCGATCTCAAACCAGCGCTGTGCGCCACCGGCATCATCACCGGCAAACATAACGAGCAGGAGCACACCGATCATAAAGAAATAGATCAGCCAGGAAAACTTCAAAATAAAGTTATAGTCGATCAGGGAGAGCATCACCATGATCGTAAGCCCGGCGATCATACCCAAAATCTGCTTGCTCTGCACCGATGGCTTGGCACTTCCGATCAGAAGGATTCCGATCACATTTAAGATCATCACATACATGACCAATATGAACTTATAATTTCTCAGTTTGTACTGTTTAAACATTGCAATTCTCTCTTTTTGTATTCTTTTAAAATAACTTTTATCTCAATATTCTCAGGTTCTACATCTACATACTTTGTGATCACATTTCCGATATCGCGCCGTATGTATCCCATCGTTTCTTCGTCTAAAATGTTGTTTTCATAATGGATCATACATTTTAAACGTTCTTTTGCGGCAGTTACAGATTGTTCTCTCATTTTTTCTCCATTTCTGCTATGCACAAAAGTCAGCTATGAATTGATGGTCTGCTTTGCAGGCTTGTTCCAGAAGAATCCGCGGAAACGGTGTTTTTCCTGAAGAAAATCCGGGATTGGAACCGCTTCCCCCACAAGGCGTCTGCAGATGTTCTCATAACATGTCTGGGAAGTGCCTTTCTTTCCCATCATGCTCTCACCGTGATTCTGGGAAATGATAATATGTTCATCTTCCAGTACCACACCCAGAAGTTCCGTGTTCAAAAGTTCACAGATATCGGAGATCTGAAGCATGTTTCCCTCTTTTACCAGCTGTTTTCGAAATGAATTGACCAGCAGATAAGTGGAGATATCTTTTCGTCTCCTGAGAAGGCGCAGGACACAGTCCGCATCATGAACGGCTGCCACCTGCGGTGTTGTCACAACGACTGCTTTATCCGCAGCGCAGACGGCAAGATCAAATCCGCTGTCAATGCCTGCCGGGCTGTCCACAAGGATATAATCATACGACTCCTTTAACTCCTCCATGAGCGTCTGCATCGCCTCTGTCGTGATCGGTGGATGCTCTCTGACACATGCAGATGGAATGACCGAAAGATTCGGGTATCTGCGGTCTCTTATGACAGCCTGCTTCACTCTGCATTTTCCTGTGAGGACATCGACCAGATTATATACAATCCGGTTTTCGAGTCCCATCACAACATCGAGATTGCGAAGCCCGATGTCCGTGTCGATCAAAATTACTTTTTTCTCTAATAGTGAAAGTCCAACTCCGACGTTCGCTGTGGTAGTTGTTTTGCCAACGCCGCCTTTTCCTGACGTGAAAGTGATCACTTCACTCATGAAGTAAGACCTCCTTTTTACTTAGTCATTAAAGCTGTTTGATGACTCACCTACATTTTCTGCCTGACCGTTCAGCAGTTCTTCTGCATCCTGAACATCAAAATAGTAAGAAAATACATTCTTGGCATATTCCGCAGCATTATGTGATGTATAACCGAATGCGATACGTGTTGCGATCGATATCTCAGGATCACTGTACGGCGCATATCCGACGAATAAAGCATGGTTCGGACGGTTTGGACTCTGCTGTGCGGTACCGGTCTTACCTGCAACCTCAATCGGGAAATCATCAAATGTAGACAGTTTTTCCACTACCATACGCATTCCGGTATGAATGGCATTCCATTGTGTGGTATCTAATACATCCACCGTATTTCTTACTTTTGGCTCAAAGGTTTCCAATGTATTGCCATCGGAATCACATACTTTGCTCAACAATGTGTATTCATATACATTTCCATCATTTGCAATGGCAGATACATATCTTCCAAGCTGGATGGTCGCATAGTTATTATTACTCTGTCCGATTGCTGCCATGACCGGGTATTCATCTGCAATCTGCGGATCATTTTCCTCAATCTCCACGCCCGTTGTCTCATCTAATCCAAGAAGTGATGCATATTCCTGAATTTTGGAAATACCAGCCGCATCATCATAAGATGTAGAGAAATTATTCGTTGCGAGACGATAGCCGACATCATAAAAGAAATAGTTACAGGAATCTCCTAATGCCTCAGATACATTGATCATTCCATGTGTGTAACCGTGATTTAATGCCCAGCATCTCGGGTGGTTGCTGATATTTTCATACACACCCTTGTCCATGATCTGTGTCGTCGGTGTAATCACACCTGTGGCAAGACCTGCAACCGAGGATACCATTTTGAAAGTAGATCCTGGTGCGGTGCGTTCCTGCGTTGCATAGTTATAAAGTGGCTTGGACAAATCCGTGTTGAGACTTGCAAAATAATCTGCATCAACCGTATTTGCAAGACGGTTGTTATCATATCCCGGATAACTTACCAATGCCAGCAGTTCTCCGGTTTTTACATCCGTGATCACACAGGAACCGGAGCATGGATCCAATGCAAGCTGTGCCGGTGTGATCTCAATATTCTTGATCTTATCCTTTAAAAAGCTGACCGGACTGACTGCATTCGATTCCAGGGAACTGATCTCCTCTGCATCGTAGGCAAGTACTCCCTGATCGTATAAGATCAGACACAACTGTTTCCCGGAAACAGATCCTGCCTTAATGAGATACTCATAAATAATTTTGGAAAATCCGGTATCTGTGGCAATGTCATCCATAATATAATCGCACAAAGCATCGTAGATTTCTGTCGAATCCGAGTACTTCTCATCAATTGTAAACTGTGTGATGTCAATCCAGTTCTGCGCGATCGCATGGTTTAGGTATTCCTGGGCACTGATCGTACCACTCTGCCACTCCTGATATACCTCATCCGTTTTATCAATTGATTTCTGCAGAAGGATTTTTTTCTCCTTCAACTGGTTGATAATATAAGTAAAATAATCCTGATCTTCCTCTCCGAGTGAACCAAATGCTGCCGGGGATGCCCCCTTCAACTCGCTGGTCACAGACGAGAGGACGGTCTGCTGTCTGCCGGAGAAAATATGCATGACAGCTTTTTCATTTTCGGTTGCTTTTTCATCTGAAAAATGTTCAATATCGATTACATTATTATTTACCAGTGCGAAATAAACGTCAGTGATCGGGATATTCATCTCAGAACCGGAACTTTCAATATTGGAATATACAATACCTGCGATCTCCTGCTCTAACAGATCATATGCAGCAATCTGTAAGTTCTTATCGATCGACAGATAAACATCATTTCCGGCAGAAGGCTCCTCACGTTCCAAAACCTCCACCGCTTTTCCAAGATAATCGACATAAAGCTTTTCATAGCCTTTTGTTCCCTGCAGGGACGCATCCATCACCTGTTCAATACCGGCTTTTCCGACCACGTCGTTTAAAGTATAGTTGTCGTTATCCGCAGATAAACTCTCGTACTCTTCGGTAGAGATTTTTCCAGTGTAGCCGATAATCGATGCAAAATATTCAGCATCATTGTATTTACGGATCGTATCGTCAATGACTTCCACACCCTGAAGCTTTGATGCATTCTCACTCACGTAGGCAACAGACTCCTCAGAGACATCGCTTGCGATCGTGGTGGCAATATATTTCTGATCAGACATTGCATAGCGCACCACAGTGATTTTATATGCCATATCTTCGGCATAATCTTCACTGATTCCAAAACGTGTCACTTTCAGATAATCCATAACCTGGTCAGCAGTCGCTTCCGCCTGATTGTAGCCAAGTTTTTTGTCATATTTCAGATCAGAATAAGATGCCTGACCGAAAACATCTGCAAGAAAACGTTTCAATGAACTTCCGCTCACCGTAAATTCGTAATTTCCATTATCGTTCACTGTAATTTTAAAATTATTGATAATGTCATCTCCATTTTTTTCCAGGGCAGTAATGATATCAGCAATTTCTGCATTTAAAAGTTTATTTTTTTCTTTGGTAGAATCATAGGAACCATTATCCTCGATCGTTATGGAATATGCGAGTTCATTGTATGCGAGCACTTCGCCATTCCGGTCTAAAATATTTCCTCTGGTACTGTTTAACGTACGTTCCCGGACAATCTTTAACGTGTAATTGTCCTGATATTCTTCACCCTTTATGATCTGCAGCTGGAACATCCGGAAAATCAGCACAGAAAATAAAAGAACCATCACGGTTGCTGCGACAAGCAGCCTCGATCTGAAGATCGTACGGAAAAACTCTTTGATATTATCAAACAAATTTTACAGCGCTCCTTTTTTCTATTGTTTCAAGTTTCTGGTTAATTTTTAAAATTATAAAATATAAGAAAATGGTCACAACCATTGTATATACAAGTTCCGGTATCATGATATTTAACAGATAGTATAAAATATCAAACTTTCCACGGAATAAAAATAACAGGAAATAAATGATCAGACTGCATGAAAAATCGCTGACTGCGATCAGAAGCATCGGCAGTTTGATATCTTCCGGGTAAAACATTTTCCGGAAAAATCCGTTGAAATAGCCCACATACATATAAAGCAATGCGTAGAATCCCAGAATACTTCCTGTAAAAACATCTAAAAGAAGTCCTGTGAAAAAGCCAATCCACAGTCCTTCTTTTTTTCCTCTCATAAAACCAAATGCAGAGACAACAACAATCATCAGATTCGGAGAGATTGATGCAAAAGAAAGTGCCTGAAATACGGTACTCTGCAAAAGGTAACAAACTGCTATGATTAAAAATACAGTTATTTTTCTTCGCATGTCATCCTCCCTGATTTAATTTTCCACCGTCTGTTTCTTGTTCAAAATGACAAGTACTTCTTCGATATGCTCAAAATCAACCGCCGGTGTAATGGTTCCTGATTTTGTCAGATTATTGGAATCTGTCTCGATCGAGCTGATATATCCAATTAAGATTCCCTGCTGATAATTGTAAGAAACCGCGGAAGTGACCACCGGATCATTGATGGAAACTTCATTGTCTTTGTCATTTAAATTATTGAATTCGATCACCATATCTTCATTCATTTTCTGCAGACTTCCGGACACGATCAGGTTATCCGAAGTGGTCGTAACCATTCCGCTGACTTTGCTGGTATCGTTGATGATCGATGTCACCTTGGCATAATTTGGTCCGACATCTGTGACAATTCCAACAAGTCCGCTTCCTGCCATAACATTCATATCCACTTCAATTCCATCATTACTACCCTTATCGATTGTAAAAGTATTAAACCAGTTTCCACTGTTTTTTCCGATTACATTCGCTGCAACTTTCTCATAACTCGGGTATTTCTGATCGAGATTGTAAAGTTCCCTTAAGTTGTCTAACTCGTACTGCTCCAGTTTAATTGTATTCAGTTCTGTTGTCAGTTCATCTACCTGATTCTGCAGATCCTCATTCTCTGCCATGACATCACTTAAGTTTTTCAGATTTACCGCCTTGTCGGAGATCCAGGTGCCAACTTTATTGATTCCCTCCTGCATTGGCACAAAAACATAACCGGCTGCCGCATTTAACGGACCACCGGATATATTTAAAGTAAAACTTAATAACATGATGATAATACATACCCCTGACATGATCAGAAGAAGGTATCTTGCAGGAAGAAAAAATTTTGATTTTCGTCTCATTCCATTCCTCAATTTCTAACAACGTATGCAGGCGTATCCTGCATTACATTCTATTTTAAGATTTTATTTTTCATGCTGAACGCCAGATGTTTGTACTTCTGGTCACTTACAATCTTCACCAGTCCACGGACAACGCACTCTTCCGGCTCCTCACAGGTGTTGATCTCAATGCCGGTGATATCTTTGAACAACTGGCTCAGATTATGTATCTGGGAGCTTCCACCGGTAATGTAAATACCGGAATGGATAATATCTTTTGCAAGCTCCGGTGGAGTTTTCTCTAAGATCATCTTGATGGAATTACAGATGCTGTTTAAGTTATCCTTGATCGCCTCGTAGACAACTTCCCCTGTGATCTCCATCTCAATCGGAAGTCCACTTACCACATCACGTCCTACAATGACCATGGTTTCTGTATTTCCAGGAATACCGGAACCAAGCTTCTCTTTTAATGCCTGTGCGGTCTTCTGACCAATCACAAGATTATAGGTTCTCTTCACATAAGTAATGATCGATTCATCAATCCGGTTGCCTCCGAAATGCAACAGATCACTCAATACCAGTCCGCCGAGGGAGATGACAGAAATTTCTGTTGTATCTGCACCGATGTCCACAACCATGATACCGGTCGGCTCATTGACATCCAGTCCAAGGCCAACGGCATCCGCAATTGGTTTTTCACATAAAAGGACACTCTTTGGTTTTAATTTACTCTTGTAGAACATCTCAAAGAACGCTCTCTTTTCTACATCTGTAATATCAGTTGGAACCGCAACGATAAATTCAGCGCCCCGGATTTTTCCCTTCATATGCTCTTCTAAGTACATCTGGAGCATGGTCTGAAGATTATTAAAATCAGCGATTACTCCACTGATCACCGGGAATGTGACATTGATCGTCTCCGGTGCTTTTTCATACATTGCATAAGCAGCATCACCATAAGCATAAATCTGGTCTTTTTTTACCAGAGCTATGGTATTCTTCTCATTTAATATTTTATTGGAAGTCTTGCAGTAAATCTTCATATTGCAGGTTCCAAGATCAATTCCATATACGTTGCAGTTCATTTTCTTCTCCCTTGTGTTGTTTTCCATAATCAAAGAATCCGTTGTAGTTTCACGGAGTATTTCATAACGGTAACTTCCCATTATGTGAGATACCCGGCTTCCCGGTAACTGAAGTAAGTACGGTCACCTATAATAATATGATCTGACAGCGCAATGCCTAATAATTTTCCGGCTTCTGCGATCCTTGCAGTCACTGTATTATCCTCTCCGGAGGGAACTGCCCTGCCGCTTGGATGATTGTGTACCATCACAATGTGTACTGCCTTTTTCTCCAATGCACAGATAAAAATCTCTCTCGGCGGAACAATCGAGGAACTGACACTTCCTGTTGTGACAACAGAGTCTCCCAGCCATTTACATTTGCTGTCAAACATGCAGACGATCAGCTTCTCCTGCTGCTCGTGCCTTAGCTGTTCCATATAATACTCTGCAACCGTTGCTGCGCTCCTCATCTGAATACCCTCAAAATGTCTGGTATTGGCAATCCGCGTGGAAAGTTCCGCAATGCATTTTAACTGCATCGCGATCACATCTCCGATTCCGTGGATCTTTTTCATTTCATCGTAAGACATCTCATAAAGATTCATGAGGTTTCTGTCTTTCTGTGATAAAAAACTTCTTGCCACATCCACGGCAGTCATTTTACTGCTTCCTGATTTGATCACGATCGCTAAAAGTTCTGCATCGCTTAACGCTGTTGCACCGTATTTCCAGAACTTCTCATATGGTCTTTCGGATTCCGGTAATTCTTTTGTTGTGAATGAGTGATTCATAAATTCCTTTCACTCTCCCTGAAAGTGTTTTATGTCAACTCAAAAAACTCTTTTTTCATTTTAGCATAACAAATCTGTATTAACAAGATTCCGTTCCTTAAGTTTTTGTAAAGACATCAAAATTCCAAGCTTTGCATGATACCAGGTCAGGCCACCCTGAAAATAAACGGCGTATGGAGGCTTGATCGGTCCATCTGCACTGAGTTCAATGGAAGATCCCTGCACAAAAGCTCCGGCAGCCATGATGACATCACTGTCATATCCCGGCATTGCCCAAGGCTCCGGTGTTACATAACTGTCTACCGGTGCAGCTGCCTGGATTCCCTCACAGAATGCAATCATCGCATCCGGGTTGTTGAAGGTAACTGCCTGAATGATATCGTGGCGGCTCTCTGTACCGTTTGGAATGACGGAAAAGCCTAATTTTTCATATATATTAGCAGCAAAAACAGCTCCTTTTAACGCACCGCTCACCACAGTCGGTGCCATGAAAAATCCCTGATAAAAAGACTGGATCACACCGAGAGATGCTCCAACTTCTTTTCCAAGTCCCGGAGAAGTCAAACGATATGCTGCATTTTCCACGCACTCTTTTTTGCCGACGATATAGCCGCCGATCGGAGCAAGTCCGCCGCCCGGATTTTTGATGAGGGAACCAACGATCATATCCGCGCCGACCTCTAACGGCTCTTTTTCTTCCACAAATTCGCCGTAGCAGTTATCTACCATGCAGATTACATCCGGTTTGATATTTTTGATAAAGGAGATCAGCTCACCGATTCTTGTTACGGATAACGTAGGTCTTGTGGCATATCCTTTGGAACGTTGGATTGTCACCAGTTTCGTGCGGTCATTGATTGCTTTTTTGATATTCTCATAATCAAAACTTCCGTCCGGCAATAAATCAACCTGGCTGTAAGTGACACCATATTCTGCCAGAGAGCCCTTGGATGGACGGATTCCGATCACTTCCTCTAAGGTGTCGTATGGTTTTCCAACCGGAGACATAAGCTCATCCCCCGGTCTTAAGTTCGACATTAAAGCGAGTGCAAGCGCGTGGGTTCCACAGGTAATCTGTGGTCTGACCAGTGCATCCTCTCCCTTAAAACAGGAAGCGTACACTTTTTCCAGCGTATCCCTTCCAAGATCATTATATCCATATCCCGAACTCATATTAAAACATTCTGCGCTGACGCGGTTCTCCTGCATCGCTTTTATGACTTTCATCTGGTTGTATTCTGCTCTTGCGTCGATCTCTGCAAAACGCTCCTTTAAAGATTCCTCGATTTTTTCTCCAAATTCGTATACTTCCCTGGAAATTCCAAGATTTTTGTATTGTTCTTCTAAAAACTGGTTCATTGCTATCTATTTATCCTCTCTTCGTTATTGAGCGAAACTCTTTTTTTTGCTGTTATAAGTTGCTCAAAATTATAATTGTTAATTTATGATAGTCTTTTCTTTTAAAATATTTATCATACTGTCTAAGATTTTTGCATCCTGATAATCATAAACCTGTTTATCAAGCCAGATGACGTCACGCTCACGGCGGAACCAGGTGAGTTGTCGCTTGGCAAAATGTCTGGTCTCACGCTTGATGATGTAGATGGCTTCTTCTAAAGTGGTTTTTCCATCCAGATAATCTAAGATTTCCTTGTAACCAAGTCCCTGCATGGAAACCATATCACGGTGAAAACCCATATTTTTTAATTTCTGCACTTCATCCACAAGTCCCTGTTCTATCATAAGATCAACCCGTTTGTCAATATTCGCATAAAGATGTGATCTCTCATCGGTGAGCACAAAATATGCAAAATGATAAGGGGATGTTTTCTCCCGCTCTTTTTCATTGTGTTCTGAAATCTGCTTACCGGAAAGATGATAAAATTCCAATGCACGGATCACGCGCTTGATATTATTGGCATGAATGGCATCTGCGGACGCCGGATCGACTTCACGCAGCATGTTGTGCAGATAGTGTGCACCTTTTTCTGCCGCAAGCTGTTCTAATTCTGCCCGGTATGCCTCATCACACTCCTGCTCTGTAAAGTCAATATCATAGAGAAGTGCCTGAATATAAAATCCTGTGCCGCCTGCAATGATCGGGATTTTTCCCTCTGCATATATTTCCTCCAAATGCTCTTTCGCACGCTCCACAAATTTTACCACATGAAATTCTTCATCCGGTTCAAATTCATCGATCAGATAGTGTCTGACGCCATCCATCTCCTCCGGCATCACCTTTGCAGAGCCGATATCCATATGCCGGTATACCTGCATGGAGTCTGCGGAGATGATCGATCCGTTGATTTTTTTTGCAAGCTCGATGGACAAGGCTGTTTTTCCAACGGCTGTCGGTCCGGTCAAAATGACCATCGGTCTTTTTTCTGTCATAATTTTTATACGATTCTCCTGAATTTCTTTTCGATTTCATATTTTGTCATGGAAATGATCGTTGGTCTTCCATGAGGACAATTGTATGGATTATCCAACTCTAAAAGCTCATCAATCAGCGCTTCAATCTCCGGTCTGGAAAGATGATTGTTTCCTTTGACTGCAGCTTTACAGGACATAGACGCCACTTTTTCCATAATCAGATTCGGTGCGTCTTTGCCGGAAATATTGGCAAAATCATCCAGCATTTCAATAAACATGGTTTTCATGTCGATATCTGTAAAATCTGCCGGAATTGCAGTAATTGCATATTCTTTCCCACCAAAAGGTTCAATTTCATATCCAAACATCGAGAGCTGCGCTTCATAAGTTTCCAGTGCCTGCACCTCATCCTGATTCAATGTCAGGATGATTGGCGGACTGATTGTCTGCGATGTAAATGTTTTCTCTGAAATCTTTTTCATCGTGCGCTCGTAAAGTACTTTTTCATGTGCGGCATGCTGGTCGATGATAAAGAGTTTATCCTCGTATTCAATCAGCCAGTAGGTATCGAATAACTGACCGATGATTTTATGTTTTTTTCTTGCATCTTTCGTCAGAAAATGAGAGTCAAGCTGTTCTAAATTCTGCTGCTCATAGATTGGAGCGGTTTCCTGCGGTGTAGATTCTATGTCATGTATTTCTGATACGATTTCTTTAAAATTATTTTCTAATGTAGGTTGTTCAGAATTTATCTCTGCTATTGGCTCTTTGGAAGTATTTGTTTCCGCTTCTGCTGCAAGCGGCTTTGCAAATAAATTTTCTTCCTGCACAGTCAATGGACTTGCACTGGTCTGTTTC
>ERZ824598.2240-NODE-2240-length-20892-cov-4.786102_pt1 | contig 20892 bp, 25 predicted proteins | sample MGYA00519934_ERZ824598 | MGnify/ENA primary metagenome ERZ824598 (study PRJEB31778, sample SAMEA3449177) | human gut metagenome | biome: human gut; feature: human-associated habitat; material: faeces | place: United Kingdom | collected 2010/2012 ...
GCAAAGTCCCTTTCAAAAATGATGATTACCTTGCTTCCGGGACTTCGAGTTTCCGTAAGGCATGTAAATCAAACATCAGAGACAAACAAAATCTAGAAATCACCTAAAACGAAAATGCGGCAAGGCAATTGCTATAGTTCCCTGATGGCGGAATCCACCAGGTAGTGGCTGCAAAATGCGATATAGCTATCGACATAATAAGCAATATGTGGCCTATTAGCGTCTATGGACGTGTGAAGTTCGAGTTAAATACATGTATATGAATTAGCATTCAAATTATTCCGGGAATCACATTTCACCGCCACGTACATATATATGAATTAGCACGGAAATTATTCCGGCAATAAATAGAGAAAGAAAGGATACTCGCAATGAATAACAGAAGTGAGATGAATGTTTGCTGTAATTCCTGCTCCCGTCCTAGTACAGACTGCCCGAACACTGATCCCTTACGCGGCATGCCTCTAGGTATTGGCTATGTTCCTGTCCAAGAATGGGGACAGACGTATTGTCCTGATAAAGCATTACAACGCGGAACTATTTTTCCACCACTGGATCTGCCGTTTTGCGGCTGCATCCCTAAAGGATTTCGCTGTCAAAAAGGAGGTCTCTCATGAACGGAAATAAAATGAATGGGATGAACGGCTGTGGCTGTGGCAATCAGATGAATCGACCGAACAATGGCTGTGGCTGTGGCAATCAAATGAACCGGCCGAACAATGGCTGTGGCTGTGGCAACCAAATGAACCGACCGAACAATGGCTGTGGCAACCAAATGAATCAGCCGAACAATGGCTGTGGCTGTGAATCTGTGGATTTTTCACAAAATCTTATGAATTTATGTCGCGATGATCTTCTCAAAGTAATCAACGAAGTGAGCTTCGCTATGTATGACTGCTGCCTGTTCTTAGATACACACCCTATGGATTCCTGTGCATTGGATTATTTTCAAAAAATGAAGAAAAAAAGAAAAGCTGCCATGGATATTTATACTCGCAAGTTTGGTCCTCTTGTCCTTGACTGTGCCGGTGATGGCTGCACTTGGGACTGGGGACAGGAGCCTTTGCCTTGGGAATAATCGGGCATTAAAGGGCAACACAAGTTTAAGAATATATGAGAACGTTTTTTGTTGCGTTTCTTAAATTATAACTTCGAAAGGAAACTAAATTATGTGGAATTATGAAAAGAGACTGCAGTATCCTGTGAAAATCACACGCTGCGATCCAAAAGCTGCCATGATCATAGCAAGTCAATATGGTGGTCCTGACGGCGAAATTGGTGCTTCCATGCGATATCTGTCACAGCGTTATTCCATGGAAAACCGCATTGCGGCCGGAACGTTGACTGACATCGGGATATATGTCTCGGTGGAGACCATAGTCTCAACGCCCGTAAAATAAGGCTTTACGAAGATTTCCGTTTTGAACAAAACCATTATTTCACCGCTGTTTTTTGATTGCAAATTTTGACTCCTTTTTGTGGCAATTTAAGTGATATTTTACAGAAAAAAATCGTGTAGTTTAGTATTGTTTCTTAAAAACTACACGCCGATTTCTGCAACAATTTCCACAAAATGTAAGTTGCAAAATCATTACAAATGTATTGATTTTGCAATAATCACCTGCTATACTTATGGTAACAATAATAAGCATAATAAACTTGTATAAATACAGGAGGTGCGTAAAATGGCTAATACTATTCAAGTAAGAGTAGATGCTGATCTGAAAGCAAAATCTGATGCATTATTTAAAGATTTGGGAACAGATACGACATCAGCAATTCGCATGTTTTTGACACAAGCTGTAGCGGTAAATGGATTTCCTTTTGAAATAAAAAAAATGGCTGCAAATCCATATAAAGGCTTAACAGAACAAGAGTTTTTGGGTAAATTGGAGAAATCTCGTGAACATGCAGCAAATGGACTATATCAAGATGCTACAGAATTTTCAAATGATATGAGGGAAAAATATGGCTTATAAAATTGTAGTAACAGTAGACGCCAAAAATGATTTAGAACAATTTATCAATTATCTTATTTTTGACCGCAAAAATACGCAAGCTGCAAGAAATGTTTTAAATGATTTTGATGCAACAATCGAAAGCTTATCTCATGTAGCTAAAAGCTTAAAAATTTGCGATAATCCAAGATTACGGCAGCTAAAATACCATCGTATCAACTTTTTGAATCACAGGTATTTTATGCTATATCGCATTGTAGATGATATAGTATTTGTTGATAACATTTTTCACGAGTTACAAGATTATGAAAATAAAATATACTAAACAAAAAAGTGGCGGTTTCCCGCCACTTTTTAAGTGCAATCCTGAGCAACAAACTCTGTTTCCAATATCTCCGTCCGAAAGTTCTCTCCGCTTCCGGTGGATCGGATTCTAAGCTGTATGCCAAAAGGCAGCGATTTTAGCCACACCACAAGGCGGTTACAGCCCCGTTCTTCCTCCCGGTATACAACGATTTTTTCAAGGATTTCACGATACAGCATATCGTTTTGGTCGCCAAAGCTAAGAATTTCATCCAATGATTTTTCAAATTGTTCCATTTTCTTTTGACCCATATTGTAAAACGCATCGTTCTTCCTGCTCTGTGCAATCATGTGCTGCAAGTGTGCTAATTCTTTGTCATACCATTCTGTCTGCTTTTGCAGATCCTCTTTGGATAACATTCCCTCCAACATGGCATCAAAAGATTTTCGCTTCTTTTCCTCGATAGCATCCATTTTTTGTTTGACCTTAGCAAGATCCATCGTTTCTTCCGGGGCATTACATACATTTTGAATGTCTGTCAAAACCTCTTTTCGTATTTTTCCCTTATTGTTACAAAGTAGATCGATACAATATTTCATACAGGTAAACAATGCTCGTTCATTGATACTACGGTTTGAACAGCCAACTTTCTGTCCATCCAGAATCTTCCGTCCGCCATGACGGGATTTCTGAAAACACCACCATGCGCGATATTTCCCAGACTGCAGCTTTCTTGTTCGGCTGACAAAACGATAGCCACACTCACCACAACGGATTTTGCCGCTACACCAATAACGATTACTGTGCCTGCTTTTTTGTTCTTCCGAGGGAGAACGCCGTCTTAATTCTTCCTGCGTCCTATCCCAAAGATCTCTGTCAATGATTCCCTCATGATGATCTTTTATGTACACCTTCTCTTCCTGCCCACGATTGTACTTCTTTTTGTGGGTCAGATAATCAGGGGTGTATGTCTTTTTCTGGCACAAATCACCTACATATTTTTCATTGCGAAGTGCTCGCAAAATCACGGTATTTGACCACTGTTGTATGCGTTTAGGGCGAAGTCCTTCTTCCAAAAGTTCTCTCGCAATTACATGAGTTCCTTTTCCCTCATTGGTGTATTTATGAAAAATCGCTTTTACAACCGGAACCTCTTCTTCATTGATTGACAGCACACCATTTTTCACCGTATAGCCAAGAAGATCTCTGCCAAACACTACGCCTAGTTCCATTCGCCTTTTCTGCCCCCATTTGACACGCTCCGAGGTCTTTCGGCTTTCTTCCTGTGCCAGACTCGCCATAATTGTTAAGCGAAGTTCTCCATCCGTGTCACGGGTATCAATATTATCAATGGTGAATATCACACCTACGCCAGCCTCTTTTAATTTGCGGGTATAATACAGAGTATCTACAGTGTTTCTCGCAAATCGTGAAACTTCCTTTGTTAGTATCAGGTCAATTTTACCTTGTAGGGCATCCTCAATCATCTGATTGAATCCGGCACGCTTATTGGTTTGTGTGCCACTGATCCCTTCATCGTAATAAACCTTACTAAGTTTCATCCCCGGCTGACTACGGATAAAATTTGTAAAATACCTTTTCTGACTTTCCAGAGAATTGATCTGATCGTCATGTTCCGTAGATACTCTTGCATATGCCGCAGCTACTATGTTCCGCTCCATAGGCATCACCTCTATTCTGTTGTTTTTTGCATGCCATCAGATGCTCTTTATCAAACTGTTTAGCTGACTGTCTGACAACATATTTTGGTTGTATAGTTGCATGTAAATTCCTCTTTTCAAGACATCTTCAAATGAATGTCTTATTTTTAGTGGAATTACTGTTTTCCCATTTACAATCTTGTTTGCTTGTTTTTTCTCCATAACTATCCCTCCGGACACCGCTTGGTACATTATATGCGGCGATATTCTTCGCTTTCATCATAGCAAAGAAACAGAGAGAAAATTTTGTGATATTGGTTGAATATTTTGCAATTTGCAACCAAGTTTATGCTATAATATCTTTGGCATGCACATAAATCGTATGCCGATCATCGAGACACTAACACAATTACAAGAAAGGACGGTGTTTCTTATGTTAGATGTTACACAATTCCTCTATCATGGGATTGGCGACAGAGTAAAAGCCATGCGCAAAAGGCACAACAGCACCCAACAGCATTTTTGTTGTTACACTCTGGACAATCAGATCAATATATCTGCCTTATCAAGAATTGAAAATGGAAAAAATGATAAGCACAAAAATCCCTATCTGCTTTCTCCGGCTCAAATCGAGATCCTATGCGAGTTTCAGAATTGCAGTCCGTCTATGCTGATCTGGGGCAACAATACAGAAAAAGAGGAATTTGTAAAGTTGCTTCTTTTGGCATTACTTATGAATAGCGACAAGATAACCCCTTTTGAAAAACAGGATTTAGATGCATGGGCAGTACAGGAAATGCAAATCAACCCGCAATGGGAAAACAATCTCTCCAGCCGTTTGTCACAGCAAGAACTACACCCGTACTTGTTTGCTCACTTTGGTTATTTTTTTCAGGCGCAAAATGAAATACGCTATGCACGACTGCACAACCATTTCGACCCGGCTTACGAAAAAACATCCAATCTCCTTTTGAAACTGCTATTGACGGATTACGCTTTTTCCAACAATTTTATTTCACATCTGATCCACTACACGCAAAACATGAGTGGAATACAACCAGATGCCGACCAAACCAACGCTGTAAAAAGCCTTATCCGTGATTTTGTAACAAACAAGGGAGAGTACAGCGTCATCATGCTGGATAATAAGTCCAAGGACTATGTGCTGTTTATGCACGCATTTGAAAGCTTTTGGGAGAAACATAAATCTCATTACCTTGACTTTTTTCATACGCATTTGTTCTCACTTGTTGACGATACTGACGGAGCCGTCAACGACTTGAAACATTTACAGAATCAAACATTTCATTCGATTCTGACAAGCGACGCCTTTGCCCAGCTAAACGAAGAATTGTTGTTACTATCGGATTACGAGGATAACAACTCGATTCTTGCAACCCTGAACTTCCGCCTTCAGCTACAACAAGCAATGCAGACAAATCTGTTTGTAAATGGACAAACGGACAAGGAATTTTTGCAGTGCTTAAATGAAATCAAAAACATGACAACGGACAAAGTGAAAAATTATTTTCATAAATTACCAAAGGAATCATAGCCAGAAAAATCCGCAATTATCCTCGGCATCGAAGATGCCATTTTTACACGCTTTAGCGTTGTGATCGTGCTTCGCACACAGACAGATTGGGCACCCGTAGGATCGTCCGGTGGACGCTGCAAGGGCAAGGAACGACAGTGACGCAGTAAGAACTTTTCAGAGCGTAGCGGCGAAAAGCGGAGTCGAAGACGACGGGACTCTCGGCTATGCCGAGCACGGAGAGCGAAGCGAGGCGTGTCAGTCCTTCTTATGCCCTTTGTTGTTTTCCCGTCAAAAAAGACCACTGGTGGTGGAAAACACGGGAAACCCCCGTAGATAGTGCGTTTGCGCCTGTTGAAAAAGCGGGGAAATCGGGCAATTTCTTTGTTGAAATTTTCAACATTGTTGAAAATCGACACGCAAATGCCCATAAATCGGCACTTTTTGCGTCAGCGTTTTCAACAAGAAAAAGGGGCGGATGACACGCTGTTGAAAAGACAAAAAAGCAAAATAGGATGGTGCTATGCAAAAAAATAGGGAGCCTCTGCATAACCTTTCCGAGGTTATTGTACTGCAGCTTGCTCCCTAGTATGACTTTATTTTGAAATATATGGATGATTGCCAAATGCGCTGTAAAGCCATATATCTTTCAAATATCCCTACGCACCTTTTGAAATTCTTTGTTAAGCAAAAAAATATGCCCATAATGAAACCAAAATTTGGTTCCACTATGGGCTTACGAAATACAACAGGGTCATTTTGTGACCATATTTGGTCATTTTGCGACCGTATGTGGTCATTTTGTGACCATATTTGGTCATCGTGGCAATTTTAAGTCTAAGAAAATCGCAGGAAACCCAAAAAATGTTATAAATTGGGCATCTGCTGTTGAAAACTAAAATATTCCTTCCTCCCAATGATGATGTGATCGGTCAAATGCAGTCCAAGCATCTTCGCCGCCTGCCTTAATCTTTGGGTGGTTTCTATATCTTCCTTTGACGGTGTGATCTCACCGCTTGGATGATTATGAATCAGTACAAGATTAACTGCACCAGACAACAATGCTCGAATCAAAATCTCTCTGATGCCGATTACGGCTGTATTTCCTGTTCCATGTGACACTTCAAACACACATAACGGTTTATATTTTGTGTTCAAGCAGATTAAATATACATATTCTTCTGCTTGTTTGTCTGCCTGAAATGCATCGTTCATCATCTGTACAATCTGTTCCGGGGTATTTAAGTTAGGAACTGACGCATAATCAATCACACGCTCTTTTACCAGTTCTATTTTGTAATCGTCCTTTAACATCACATTCATTTCACTTAACTTCATGATATTTTTCCTCCTATCTTTTCAACCTGTATAAATTTTCCAAGCTGCATTTCATTTAGCCTTAACTTTTTATTGGCGTGCTAAAAACAAAGAAGGAATCTGCCAAGATGAATCACCACTTTACAAATTCCTTCCCATTTATCTATTTAGTTAATTATTCTAAGGGCGTCTATCGCTGTATCATAACAATATACATTGTCCGATAGCACTTCTTCCTCTAATACGCTTTCCGCATTGATCTGCCGGACCATCGTGACCAATTCCCGTTCATCATGGCAATCTCGACAAGGCATACAGATCATTTCATGGATACTGGACGGCAACAAGTAAAAGTTTCCACCCAATCGTTTAGCTATCCTCTGCAACATCCCATCATACAAAATCACGCTGGCACCGGACATTTTGCAACGGTTACTGACAACCAAAAGATTTTCAGATCCCTCAGTTTCTTCAATCAAAAAATCATCATACGGCTGTTCTGTTTCATCCAGTAACTCCCTCAACAGTCCAGATAGCGTTGTAATCTGATCACCTAACAGCATTGGAGTATTATTTAATGCGAGTTTATACAATGCATTCTCATCTGTCTGCCAAATCTCTAACATTTGATTGTTAATTTTAATACTGGCGATTCCTGCATCATCCTTAGATACAAGAATGTAATAAACAATCGCCAAGTCATGATAGAGACGATGAGGACCTTCCTGTAATAGTTCTGCATTTTTCTCTGCGTTGATAAGCCTAAAGCAAATGTTTCCTTTCACCTCGGAAAAGTTATAAAAGTTGAGAATCGGCAGATCATGCCCAATCTGCACATACGGGTTTAAGATAATACAAATAATGTGCTCTAAGGAAGCCCCTTGCTGATACTGTTCAAATAAGTCCTCCAAATAAATAGTGGGTGCTGTTATGCACCCATTTTTAAGAATCGATATTCCGGTTAGTTTGACACCGTTATTTTTTGTTACCTGTTGCACCGTAACCTGATATTGTTTGTATTTTTGTTCCAACCTTTCTTTTAATTTTTCTGCAAATAGGCAAATGTCGTTTATGGTTTCGGTTGCCGGTAAATTTAATTTTTCGTATAAATCATTCATTCTAAATCCTCCTTCTTCCTAGGTTTTAACTTTTTTCATGCCGGTACATACTTTTTGACCAGCCGTGCTTTTTGTCCTCTGGTAAACAGCCATGCTTTATCCAGCGGCATTTCCAAAATGGAATTTACCCACTTATTGGCTTTTACGCTCATGTACTTTGCGGTTTCCACATCCTGTCCGCCCAGATACAGGCAATTATCACAGTTATTGATAATGGTCATGGCACTCGGGTGTCCATACATACTTTCCAGTTGGGAAATGCTTTGTAACATAATACTGACAGAAATCTCTCTGGAACGAATGACCGATATGATCTTATCGAACTCCGGAATATACAGTCCTGCCGCGAAATCATCTAACAAAAGCCTCACCGGCACCGCCAAGCGGTTGTCCGGATAATCCCTGTCTGCACTCTGGCAGAGAACATGGATTGCCTGAGTGAAAAACAGGTCAGCCAGTTTATCCATAGAGCGGTCTGTATCGCTTACCGTGAAAAACACGGCTGTTTTTTCCCTGCCAAGTTTTGCGAAGTCGATTCGTTTCTTTTTGTGAAACATCGCTTTGCTTCCATCAAATGCCAATACCGACAACTTTTCTGCCAAAATCCCCCGGATGCTTTCATGCATTTTCTCTGCTTTGACATTTTCCTTGAACAGTTGGAAACGCTGCAGCGCAAAACTATCCGGATTGATTTCCTCCAGTTCTTTCATCAGGCGTTCATAACGCCCTGTTCCCATTTCAATAAGAAGACGGACAGCAAAGTCGGGAGAATGTTCTTTTCTTGGTAAACACTCAAGAATATAGGCAATAAAACTTTCAAGATACATCCTCGCAGCAAGTTCCCAATAAGGGTCGCTAAACCCTTTTACAGGCACAATACACGCTGCTACCGTCAAAATATCCTGCTCTTTGTAGCATTGCCTTTCTGCATCATAACGAATGAAGTCAAACGGATTATAGCCACAGGAATGTTTGCAATCCGTAAAGTCAATGCGTACAACCTGAAATCCTTTTTCTCTCAGCTGTTTTTCGGACTGTTTGAACAGATTCCCCTTGGTATCTCCAATAATCATGCTTTCGTTTCCAAGCAAAATGTTAGGCAGCACATAACCTCTTGTCTTACCGCTGCCACTTACCCCAATAATCAGGTCATTGTTATTAAGCCCTGTTTTCCATGTATCGTTGCTCATCTGGCAGTCCTGAGCCAAAATACGGTATCCTTGTGCCATTTTGTTCACCTCATATCCTTTCTATGATAGCATCTGCCAAGCCAAACTCTAGGGCTTGTGTCGCATCAAAATAAGTTTCTTTCGCCATTGCAGCGTAAACTTCATCCATGCTTTTTCCGGTGTGTTTTCCAATGATACTTCCAATCACTTCTCTGGTTTTCATCAGCTCACGACTGATATTTTCCACACGAAGCGCACTGCCCCCAACCCCTTCCGGAATTAACGGGTCATGAATCATCACTTTGGCATGTGGGAAAATCTCTCTGTGGTCACCGGACAGAAACAACACCGCTCCCATGCTGGCTGCCGTTCCCACGCAGACCGTATGAACCGGACAGCTTACCGCCTGCATCACATCATACAGCGCAAGTCCGGCAGACACTTCCCCTCCGGGGCTGTTAATGTACATGACAATCGCCTCCTTAGGGTTTTCCTGCTGCAGATAGCGAAGTTGCAAAATAAGTGCATTTGCCCGTTCTGTTGTAATTTCCCCGGTACAGTCAATCTGTCGATTAGAAAGCATGGCGTCTGCAATCCCATACCTTGTTATCCCTGCACTGCTTTCCTGTATTACATACGGCATATTCATGATTTTTTACTCCTTTCTGTCGTGTTCTTCCCATTTTCCAAATGGTTCGATTAAAATGTGATAAAATAGCTGCAGATATTCCACCGGTGGGATTGTATATCCGAAATGGATTGTTTCGCAGAGCAAATATCGCTCTTCATACAACGGGTCATACGGTCGTATCTCTTTAGCAAAAACGGACGCAAAATACGAACCACCGAACCGCCTGTCCCAATCATAAAAATAGGAATCAATCGGCAGTTCAAACACTCGAAGGAAATTTGCCTGCTTAGTTGGCAGTTCCTGTAATCGTTTCTCCAGAGAGATTTTAGTGGTACTTTTCATAAATATGTTTCCTTTCCTCATAGCATTGGTCAAAGGGAAGTGTCAGTGTTATAATCGCTTCTACCAGACCTAAATCCCTCGGATTTACCTGCCAGCGTTGATAAATCAGGGCTGCAACCTCCCGGTACGACATTTCCTGCATCTTTTTTTCGGTAATTCCCACACAGGCTGACAAATTCTTTAATCTGTCCGGATATTCGGACAGATAAGAAGTAATTGGCATCTGCGCAAAAGACTCAATCGCTGCCGATACATATTCCGGGTGTGCATAATACCCATTTTTCATGCGGGCAATCCGCTCTTCCAAGGGCATTTTTTGTAACTGCATTTTGCTCCTTTCCGAGGCAGTGCCTCTTCACACTGCCTCTTAGCTGCATCCTTTCGGACATTTACATCCAACCATTACCCCCCTTCTTTAGGAATTCGAGCCTTCCAATCTCTTGCCCGGAGCCGGAACGGCTCCTTATACTACCGCCTACGGATTCCCATATAGGATTCCTTGCGGACCACCTGACAAACAGGACTTCCTTCCTCCGTGACATCCGAAGAATCGATCCATTCCCGCAGATCCCATTCCAACATCAGATTTTCTGATTTGTCCATCATCTTTCCGGGTTTTACACTCGACTGTAACGCCTCCCACACCGGATCTTTCGCAAGCTGCTGGCGAATCTTTCGGACAAAAATGTTTCGTCCAAGCGGTGCCTCTGTGGGATAATTTTTTGCAAGCCACTTTTTGTACAAATCATACATAAACGCATACGGAACCAAATCCCATTGAAACGCCGGAAGCATCTCATCCAGATACTCCCTTACCGGATCATTAAACTCCTGATACTGCCTTAACATTTTCTGGCAAGCAGATACCGGAGTAAATTCATAATAGTCCGGTTGGTTTAATGCACGGTAAACGACATACTCCAGCACATCCTGCCGATTCAGATAATCCTCTTTGATGTACTGTCGTTCCTGCCCGGTAAAGCACTTTTGAAATGGTATGATGATCAATCTGCGATAAATAGACTCTGAATTGTCCTCAAACTTGGGCAACGCATTGATGCACTGTACGATCATCCCACGAAAGCTACAGTCGATTGCCTGCTTGTACTTTCTGTTGATCTGCAAAACATCCCCGGTAATTGCTGCCTTAAAATTTGCCGCATTTTTTACAACTACATTTGTGGGATTCTCATCCACAATCACCGCTAACGATTTGGTCAATGGTTCGAGCATAAAATCCTTGGCAAAATTGGCGATCGAGATAGAAGCGCAACGCTGCTTTCCGCACACATTGCGAAGTAATTCACACAGCGTTCCCTTTCCGTTGTTGCCCTGCTCCGAATACAGAAATGCCGTTTTATTCCAACGAACATGAGGACGAATGACCGCCCCTAGCAACTGCCACAACAACCGAACCACACCGGGATCATCAGACAGCGACTCGATCCAAGACTCCACATCCCAATCCGTACCGTCATTTGGATTATGAATGACAGGATTTTGTGCGTTGGCTACATAATCTATGTCCGTCTTAGATGTGACGACAATCTCCGGCGAAAAAGGCTGCAAGACTTTTGTCTTGTAGTTAAAGATCCCGTTTCTCACTGCGATCAGATCCGGGTCTTGATTTTGCATGACAACAGGTGCATTTTCCTCCAAAATGGCAATCACCTCCTGTATGCCCTTCCGGTCAATACTCATGTTGAACTGTCGAATCTTTGAACGGATCATTTCCTCGCTATCAACATAAATCCCCTTATTGTTTCCGGACTTTTGATAGATACACAATAAAGTCGACTCGCCATTACTAAACCTAATCTGGCGCACATACTCCGTATGTAATACTGCCTGTGCAATGACAAAGTTAGGCAGTTTGCATGGCACCCGGAATCTATCTTCCTTCGTGCGGGTCAAATTTTGCAGTGCAAACTTTTCTGCGATCAAGTCGAGTAATTCCTGCTCGATCTCCTGCGGCTGCTTTATTTCCCCCTGTTCCAAGGATTGGAAATAATTTCTGGAGGTTTCATAAATAATGCCATTATAGGTACTCATAATGCCATCTCCTTTCTAGAAAACAACAAAGTGGGCTTGCCCACTTTGTGCGTCACTGCACAATTGCTTATGCAATCTTCCTCTGTGCAGTGGCCGCATCCTCGCGGAGCGTTTTTTACTTTATAGGAAACGAGAAGTTTCCTATAAAGCAAAAAAATATCCGAATAGAAACAGATATAAACTCAATGATCTGCTGCATTCCATTTGGGCGCACGACCACTAAATTTATTATCAATTTCTATTCGGATATTTGTTCTAGCACAATCTGTTATAGCACATATGTTCGTGTCTGTCAATAGTTTTCGCGAATTTTCTTACTCCACAACACAGATAATCAAGGAATCATTTATTCTTATAAAAACAATTTTTCTAACTATTTTTTAGTATTTTTCTACTTTTTTTTGTTTACAAAAAATATGATTCCATGATTCCCTGTCCATAAAATGGCACATGTAAGAAAACTAATATGCTCAATCTATTAAGCATACTCAAGATATTAAATATGTTAAAGTCATATGCAAAAGGAGTGTTTGCATTATGATTTCATACAAACCATTTTTTGAAACTTTGGCAAAAAAGAATATATCGGAATATGAATTGATTTTTAAGCAAGGTCTGTCCGCAAATACGATTCACCGAATAAAGAAGGGTGAAGCTATTACTACAAAAACGCTTGACACCCTATGCTTTATTCTTGACTGCTCTGTTTCAGAAATCATTGAACACGACAAAACGAAATAATTCTATTGCTTCTGTAATTCTTTCATTTTTTTCTCAAAGAAAATGACAGCATCTTTTGTCTCTTGATCATGTACAAATTCCTCTGCCCAGCAATATAAATCCATTTTGTGCCGATAGTAGCTGTTGTCCGGAATATTTCCAAGTGTTTCCATAACACCTGCCATTCTCGCAAAGTCCATCGCTACCGAGGCGACCGTGATTGCTCTTTCTCCTTTCAGATGAAAAGTCAATGTTCCCTTATTTCCGTAATTGTCGGTTACCTGTAATTGTTGTTGCATGGTAATCCCTCCTTATATTGTTTTTTCCTGTTTTCTTCCCGACACCCGACAGGGTGTCCTTCTCAAGAAACTTTACTGCTTGCTGCGGTCTGCAATACAATATAAGAAGGCTGACACATGATAGCGGATCACTCCTTGTTATCCGGCAAGCCGTTTTCGTGGACTTTGTTAATCAACTGCCGCATCATAAAAGGTCTGATCGAATTGAGTAAGATCGCCGTCGTTTTTCTCTGCTGTCCATCCGTAATTTTGGTCTTATCACGCATATTAAACATTTTCAACATGAAGTCATAATCGTCTTCGCCGTCAAAATGGTTATATGGTGTGTCAAATGCACCTTCCTCATATAACCATTTCAACAGCTTTCTGGAAAACAGATCCGATGAAAGTGTCAAAAACTGATTTTGCTCAATTGCGTGCAGCAGCTTAAACTGGCTCTCGATCAAGGTAAGCGATTCTCTCAAGTCCTTTCTCTGGAACTTTTTAATGCAGGAACTTCCGATCGGACAAATGCTATTGCCGTTCTCAGCATTTTTTATGGTATATAAATACCGGATTGCCTCTTTTCCACAAATGCATTTTGAGGTAGCCGTAACATCTTCTTCGCAATCTTCGATATTCCATTCTTCCACGGCATCCTCCCAATTGTCTGCTTCTGATAGATTGATCACCGTTTGGATCAAATTATAAGCATAATTTTTTTGCATGGTGATCATTCCTCCTTTCTTTTGTTGGGGAAATTTTTTACTAGATCCTATACCCAATGTTACTCCCGCTCTCTTCTGTGATTCATTCAGTTTCTATGAATTTCAATCTATGGAGACTGGGTATAAGGAACAGATCAAAACCAATGTTTCGCAAGAATTGCTGTGATAATTCTTGTTGTTGCATGGTAATTCCCCCTATCATTTTATTTCCTATTCTTTCCCGACACCCGCAGGGTGTCCTTATTAAAATGAGGGATAAGCTACTTGCCTGTAGCTTATCCCTCGGCAAATTTTTGATAAGATATATGGTTGTTCACATTGTTAGAATCTAACGATCCATTTTAGGAGCACAATTATATAATGGTTAAAAAGAATCAGCCTGTCGTTAAGGACAAGCTGATTTTGAGGTGGTGTCTGTCGATGTTAATGAGAACATTCTTTATTCTCTTTCTGGAAAAATATCAGATTCTTCAACAAGTTGTTCGTTGAAGTCAATGTTTATGGTATCTGTCGGTATAAAACGGAATTGTGGAAAGATACCATGTTTGATAAAGATTTCTGTTGGAACATATGCAATAAGGTCTCCGATGTTAAAATTACGGCAGTTATCATCATAGGTTTTTTTGCCTTCGTCCGTATGACAGTATTCTTTAGCAATGTCATGGAATGCTGATATAGTCTGGTCGTCAGACCATGTGTTGTCAACACCAATGGTAAATGCAGTTGTGCGGGTTCCCATGTTGTGATTGTCAGCACCTATATCTTTGGTAATAATTGTGATGTATTTATTCATGTTGTTTGCTCCTTTTTTGTTGTCTGGTCATGTGTGTTACAAGTTCCATCTCGACTTGTGACAACAAGTGATATGGTGATGTGTAAGAAAAAAATGTCACACGACACTATGGTTAGCATCGTGTGACTTGGGTTAATAGTTATAAGATGCAGGTGGTAATGCTGCAATTTCATCAGCAATAGAGCCGTTGCCGTTGGTGTCGAAGTATTCCTTACCGTTGTGGTCAAACCACTGCAGATAACCGTTGCCATCATGTTGATAGATGGTATATCCGTTTAGTTTGTAGTTATGATTATTCTTCACATCCAGTGATTACAATGTAATCTCCATTGCCTTTAAGATAAAGTAACTCATGTACTTCTCCATCGTAGCCACCATCATTTGTCTCATAATCTTTTTTTGTCTTATATTTTTCGTAGTTGATTATGAAATCGCACATGTCCCAAAATCCAGTCTCTTTTGCAAACTTTCTTCTGGATTCCAACTCGTGCTTGTCTTCGTACTTATGACTGTTCACACCATCATAACTGCATTTCACAAACGGAACTTTCAAATATTTGGCTAAATCTTTTTCAATTTCTAAAAGTTCCTTTTCGTTTTGCTTTAATTCATATTTATTTCCAATCATTTTTCTTACCTCCAGTTCATAGGAAACATATATAAAGTGTCGTATTACAAATTCCATCTCGACTTACGGTAGTAAGTGGTGAGGTATTTGTATAAAAAAAAGAATCAGCCTGTCGTTAAAGACAAGCTGATTTTGGTTGGATGTCGATGCTAATGAGAACTTACCTGTGGTATCCATGTGAGAGTACCATAACTTCTTAATTCGTGTTCACTCAAGATTAAGTTCGGTGTGTTCTTATCATCCATGATTATGACACACTCGTTTCTAATATTTCTTTTTACAATAAACTCATCACCTTTTTTGAAACCATACTTTGGTGAATTTTTTGTCATTTTTACTTTTTCCATTGTTGTTTGCTCCTTTCGGTTGAAGTTATTTGAAGAAATAGTTAAAAAATGTCACACGACACTAATCATAGTATCGTGTGACTTGGGGTTAGAGGTAGTTTTTCAAAATGTCTTTTGTGAGTTCGACTACCTCTGGGTATTCGTTACCGTTCTCATCGTACAACCGGATTACTCCGCCGCCGTTGTGGATATACATCCATACGCCGTAGTTACCATAACTGAACGGTTTGTTCGTTTTGTATGGGTTTCTAGTGTTGTGTTGAATGTTTCCGGTGCAGCCGGGGCATTTGATAGCAGAGGCTGTCACAGCGGATGGTGTGGTCGGGGTTGTTGGGTTTGGGACGATTCGATTCTTTGTTGCATGAGGTTTGAGATATATTCTTGATGGGGAATACATCCATTTGTTGATGTCTTTTTTGGTGTAATCGTTGCACCATTTGTTTTTTGGATAATCGGATTTCATACTGATGGTATCTGATGTTGCAGCTACACCTTGCCAATAGGTTTTACCATTGGTGTCCGTGACTTTTACAACACACCATGTATGGTTCATCTGACTGGATTCTATAAGTCTTGGTGTTAAGCCAACAGCTTTTGCAATGTCATATGCCATTTCAGCACCATCTTGGCATACACCTTTGAAAGTACCTTTGTATAACTTGGCATAATATTTGTTTGATTTGCGGTTGAAGTAGTAATTACCCATGTTGGCTTTACTGTATGTCATACGAGATACCAGATAGGCTTCCAACACCAGTGCTTTTTTCTGAGATGTTGTCATTTTCTTAATGGCTTCCTCAATGGTGTAATCATCTGGGTCATTACCTACTGTGTTTCCGCTTGCGTTTAAGTTGTCACGGAATATGATGGTTTCGTATTTTCTGTTAGTTTTCTTTTCCAGTTTGGTTTCCCACTGGGAGATGACAGTACGCAGACCGCTGTTTGGTTCAGCAAGCATAGGCTTTAATTCTGCTTTAATTTTGCTCAGATAGTTGACCTCGGTTTTGAGGTTGACTTTTTGAGTTCTACCGTTCTTGAAGTAGATTTTGATAGCCTGTTTCTTGCCACGGTCTGTACCGGAGATTCGTACACCGTCGTTGTGGCAGACTGTTTTTACCGAAAAACTTTTGTTTTTGCTCACTTTCTTGATTTTTTTAATTTTTGTATCGTGAGCAGGATACCAATTTTTCTTGGCGTTCTCTGGAACTTTGACAGTCTTTGTCTTATACGGCTTTTTGGTCTTTGCCTGTGCGGTTACAGAGAAAGAACCTGTTAAGATGAGTGCTGCAAGCACTGTCAGCAATACGCCGTAGAGTTTTGTTGTTGTTCGTTTCATAATTATCACTCCTTTTTAATATTTAATGATTATTCAATCCAGACCCATTGTGCAAAGTCAACCGGAATCAGTTCTCCTGTTTTGAGGTTTACTGCGTTTCGATAGTTGATATTGCCGTCAGTTTGAATCCGGACGGTTTCGGTTTTCATGATATCCTCATCCCATTCCGTTTTGCATTTGGAACCAATGGGTATGATTTCAAATCTAACTCGTCTTATGATTCTCAACTCCTTTTTTCGTATCTGTGACTGTTATTGTCACTTTTTTCCCCGCCAACGAGGGACTCGTTGGACTTGTAGCCAAGTATTGGCATTTTTTAGGGTATCGTGTCTATAGAATCTCTGAGTCGTTGGCAAAGGATTCCGATGGCTCTACGCAAAGCGTATGAATGGTGTTTGACATTCGCATTACTTTTGAGAATCTCGTTCCATAAATGATTTTCATGTTGCGGTTCTCAAAAGTCTTGTTATCTTTTGGGATGTACTCAATGATGTCATCCAGTGTGAACTGGCGGTTGTTATGGTTGTATAACTTGTTGCCGTACTGGGTGTTGCAAAATGTCGTTGTCATTTTACGCAGGTAGTTGAGATCGAATTTAACAGAATTTTATGTATCCCTTAATTTCTGCTTTTATTCGCCTCATAATGGACAATCGCTTGATTTATGTTCTTCGCTTGTCCTGTCTCCAATTCCCATTGTACAAAATCCATTACTGAAACCGCAAGATATTCCACTGGAAAAATGGGATTTTCTGCTTGCAACTGCTGGATAATTGTTTGCTTTTTTTGCTGTAAAGCCTCCAGTTGTTCGGCAATCTGGCGGTTTTGATTCTGAATCCTCTCGTTCTGTTCCCATATTAAATTGTTGTTTTCCCTGTTTTTCTGATTTTGCTGCATACTCCTTGCATTTGCTTTTTTGTCTCGATGTTTGAGAAAGCATTTGACCAAAAACAAAACCAAAAATGCAATAGGGATAGCTAACACTACACCTACAAGCGGATGTATTGTGATGGTGCGGTATCCAACTCCACCCGCTGCAAAATATTGTTTCTGCGTCATCCCTTTATTCACGCTAAGAGTTAGCACAAAACTCACGACTTTGTTAATCAACACCGCAAATATGAGTTCTGCAATACAAAAGACACCCCAACGATACGACTTTTCCATTTTTGTTTCTCGGTCTGTTTCCTGCATCGATTGGTACTGCTTTGTCTCTTTGACAGCACTTTTCAACTGTGCTTCCTGCGCCCGACATTCATCAAGCTGCACAGCAAGCTGTCGTAATCTTTCTAATTCTTCCAAGTATTCTCCTCCCTTTCCTCTTTTTCCTTTTTTGCGAGTTTGATCTCCCCTTCCTGATTTTTAATTAGGCTAGTTACTATTGGTATACATATCTTTCTTCAAATGCGCTCCTTTGGTGTACTGATTTGCCACTCGCCTTGTGTGTTCTGATATGTTCTGTGTATGATAGGCAATGTCTGCTGTGTTGGCTGCAATTTGGGAAGTATTCCTTGCCGTTGCAATATTTGCCATCATATTAACCGTTGCAATCGTATTTCCAATCATCTGCTGTCGGATCATCTCATCCTGCTTGCTAATCATTACCTGTTGATTCTCCAGCATTACCTGTTGGTTGTCAATCATTTCCTGTTGGTTATCCGTAACTTTCTGCCGGAACATGTGCGTGTCATACTGCTCCACGCACTCTTGAATGGTCGTTGTCAAATGATTTTCCACCAGATTGATAAAGAAATCGACTGCCGATGGATAACCATAATCCCTTGGATACCATTCAATGATATTCTGCATATATTCCTCACTAATGAGTGATCTTTTGTTTGCAATCTGTTGAATTTGAGCATCAATTTCTGCATTCTTTTTCGCAATGGCTTGATTATTTTGAACTGCAGCTTCATATTGCCGCTGCAACTGCTCATTTTGCCGTGCTTCCCCGGCATCTCCTCGTTTTCTTTTGTTCGTCATGATAGCAGCAACAATTCCCGTGATTATAAAGGCAATGATAAAGCCTCGGATGGATGCCGGCACAAGGACTTTTGCCATATTGACCTTTTCACTTCCCTGATAGCCCGGATATGGCTCCCCCTGATGGTTATGTGACCATGCAAATTCATCATCTGCCTTAGCTAGCTGTATCACTCCCTTTTCATGTTGATAACTGTTTACCGCCGTTGGCAGCATGTTGATAAAAAACAGCACTCCAAACACCAACAATAGAATCGCTATCATTCCCGCCTTGCTTTGTTTCGGTGTTGCTACCGTCCTGCGTTGGGCAAAAACAGGACTTTGCTTTTGATTCCTCAACTGCACCTCTTCTTGGTTGAGGTTTCCCATAGCAGTAACAAGACTCTTTACATACAGCAAATCCTCATGTAACTGATTCATTCTCTCACTCCTTTTGCCATTCTCATGATGTCGGTGTTTAAAAACGACAAAAACCGACATACTCAACATATTAAGTATATCGGTTTTGGGTGGCGATGTCAATTACTGCCTGCCTTGTGGTTATGATTACTCTGACGGAATATACTCCGTTTGGCTGCAGCAACTATTATCTCATCTTTTTATAAATGCTTTTTTATCATTGACACCCTTATGAGGTGTTCCAGTATTTTTTTATATGCCTTTTGACATTACTTTCTAAAAAGGGGGCGTAAAAAGAAGGGATATCCGAACCCTCTTCTTACATTTATCAATTAAAATTGATTATTTAATACTTCTAATGCGTTCCACACTTAACTCTGCTCTAGATATAACTTCAAGCTTTTGATGATACACTTGTGTACTGATTAATGGCTCACTTACAATAAACAAACCATAAACATTCCATATATCATCCGCAAGTTGATAATGTATTTTTAAATCTTCCAAGTGTTCTTTAACCCAATCTACTCTTCTACCATGTTTTGTTGCATAGCATTTCTTTTTACCATCAACAAACATTTTCTGATACTCCAACTGAATTTCGTAAGGATTTCTAGAAAAATTAAAATCCTTTACCTCCGCGACATATATACGATGCATTTCCTTGTCTATAATTAGCACATCAATATCTCCTAATGTATTTCCATTATCATCAGCCACAGGCTTTTTATTAATCCTATCAACATTAGAATCAATTACAAACACTTTCATGTCTGACAAAATATCAGAAATTAATTGATTAAATTTCCTTCCCCTATCATTGCTAATTCGTCCTATCAAAGTGGACATCTTATTATTTTTTGTCGACATTTTCCCCTCATAAATTAAGTCTGTCACATACATAAGCGTATAATATAATTGTCTATTTCCCCATATTATCGTATCATTTCTCATTATTACTGGACGCCTAATAAAGGAATATGCACGATTAAATCTCCATGGGTATACATCTTCTTTCCTAAACCCAGATGGCACTTTCAAAAAATCGTCTCTTTCAACCAAAGAAATATCATTAAGTATTGCTACTGCAATATCAACAGATAATTCCCCATTCATTTGAATGACATACTCTACAAGTTTTTTCTTAGGTGCTATATAAACTTCCTGCCCTTCTCTCTCATTGCCATATTCAATCATCCCCATTATGAGTTCACAGAACTGAGCAAAAGAATACCCATACTCAGCTTGAAAAGCAGCATTTAAGGAATCTGAATAATCTTCCTGATTGATTGTATATTTTTTGCGAAAGTCTCTAGAAGAATTATAATATAACTGTTCCCTTCTATATTTATTGCCATATTGATACATTGTATTAAATTCATCCTTCTTCATTCCTATTCGGTCCGATTTCAATATTTCAACAGGTGTATTAAAAATGTTATAGTGGAACAAATCATTCGCATATGCCCACTCTATAATAAATGAGCATATTGCCAATATGTATTCATATTTTCCTATACCAAGTGTCGCCTCACCCTTAGGCGGTTTAGCAGCAACATATTCCATCATGAATTTTAATGCTAATGATACCCGAT
>ERZ824598.2246-NODE-2246-length-20859-cov-4.059219_pt1 | contig 20859 bp, 18 predicted proteins | sample MGYA00519934_ERZ824598 | MGnify/ENA primary metagenome ERZ824598 (study PRJEB31778, sample SAMEA3449177) | human gut metagenome | biome: human gut; feature: human-associated habitat; material: faeces | place: United Kingdom | collected 2010/2012 ...
CCAAAAAGGAAATCAGGGTTTGCGGAAACGCAGACCCTTTTTTCGTTTCTGCCCCAGGAAGTCAGGCAGCGCAAAGCCGGAGCTCATCAGAGCCCCGGCTTTTTCGTATCCGGCTGGAAGGAGGGGCTCCTGCGGACACACGCGGGCCGGAGCGTATGCCGGGACCGTGGCCTGACGGCCCTTGCCGATACCACCGGTCAGCCCGGCTGAAAGGGCCGGAGTGTGCGTGCGCGCACACTTGATTCATGCGGCTTTGCTGTCCTATCAGGAGCGATTCTTACTTGTCAAAAAAGCAGGGTTGTGCTAGGGTATGCAGCAGCTTCGTGCCGGGAAAGGCACGTTCTTTCATGCAAGGAGACCCCATGCCCCGCAAGAAAAACACCTGTATGTATCTCGTGGCCGCCCTGCTGTTCCTAGGCGGTCTGGGCTATCTGGTCTTTTCCGGCCTTTCGGAGAATACCGTCTATTTCCTCAACGTCTCCGAAGCCAGGGCCGCCACGGCCGACAAATTGCAGGCGGCCCGCCTGTTCGGCACCGTGGCCCCCGACAACCTGCTCAAGAACGTGGACGGCCCCGGGGCCAGCTTTTTGCTGCAGGACAAGGACGATGCGGGCCTGACCCTGCCCGTGGTCTACAAGGGCGCCGTGCCGGACACCTTCAAGGCGGGCGCCGAGGTCATCGTGGAAGGGGGCCTGCAGCCCGACGGCCGCTTCATGGCCAAGACCCTCATGACCAAGTGTCCTTCCAAGTACCAGAAGGAAAACCGCAAGAGTTAGGGCGGCGCAGGCCGTACCCTTCCTGGCGCACGGCCGGGCCTTAGGGGCCGGTCGCGTCCTCACCGGAAATGTGCCGCCATGGCTGGTCGTGGCGTGCCCAAAGGAGCCCCATGTATTTCATTGCCTATGCCATGCAGCTGCTGACCCTGATCTGTGCTCTGGGCGGCAGTGCGCTGGCGCTTCTGCAGCTCTGGCAGCAGCGCGGCGACGCCCTGGCGCTGATCGAAAAGGTCCACTGGGCCATCACCGGCGCCCTGTCCCTGGCGGCGGCCCTGCTGCTGCACGCCCTGTTCTGGAACGACTTCAGCCTGGTCTATGTGGCCAGCTACACGGACCGTGTGCTGCCCGCCTTCTACCGCCTGACGGCCTTCTGGGCCGGGCAGCCGGGCTCCATGCTGTTCTGGGCCTTCTCCGTGGCCATCAGCGGCAGCATCTTTGCCCTGACGCCCGCCTACAAGCGCCTGACGCCCGCCACGCGGCTCTGGTACTGGGGCTTCTTCTACGCCATCATGGCCTTCTTCGCCCTGATCCTCTCCTGCTGGAGCAACCCCTTCGAGATGCAGTCGCCCGTGCCGCCGGACGGCAACGGCCTTAATCCCCTGCTGCAGAACCCCGGCATGATCTTCCATCCGCCGCTGCTCTTCCTGGGCTACGGCGGCTTCACCGTGCCCGCCTGTCTGGCCCTGGCCCAGAGCCTTTCCGGCGGTGAGGGCGAGGACGGCTGGCACCGCGTGACCCGTCCCGTGACCCTGCTGGCCTGGGCCTTTTTGACCGCGGGCATCATCCTGGGCATGTGGTGGGCCTATATGGAACTGGGCTGGGGCGGCTACTGGGCCTGGGACCCGGTGGAGAACGCCTCCCTCATCCCCTGGCTCATCAGCACGGCGGCCCTGCACACCCTCATCGTGCAGGAACGCCGCAACAAGCTGCACCGCGTGAACGTGGCCCTGATGTGCCTGACCACCATCTCCGCCTTCTTCGCCACCTATCTGGTGCGCAGCGGCGTGGTGCAGTCCGTGCACGCCTTCGGCGACGGCAGCGTGGGCACGCCGCTGACGGTCTTCGTGCTCGGGGGGCTGCTGATCTCCTTCTGGGCGGCCTTCTCCGTGCCCGCGCGCGGACGCGAGCTGGCGGGCATCGTCAGCCGCGAAGGTTTTTTGGTGATGGTCTGCTGGCTGCTGCTGGCCCTTTCGGTCATCATCCTCGTGGGCACCATGTGGCCGGTCATCAGTCTGCTCTGGACGCCGGAGCCCCACGGCCTGGACGCCAATTTCTACAACCGTGTCTGCGTGCCCCTGGGCATGCTCATCATGCTGCTGCTCATGGTCTGCCCCTGGCTGCGCTGGGATGGCGGCCTGCGTGACGCGCCGCGCTTCTGGCTGGCCCTGGGGGCCTTCGTGGCCTCGGGCGCCGCTTTCTTCTTCCTGGGCTACCGCCAGCCCGTGGCCCTGCTGGCCGCGGCGGGTTCCGTGGCCTGTCTGGCCGGGCTGCTGGCCACTCTGCCCACCCTGCTGGGCAAGGGCGGCTGGCGTGCCGTCGGCGCCGCGGGCCTGCATATGGGCCTGGCGGTGCTGGTGCTGGGCATGGCCTTTTCCGGCCCCTACAAACAGGAATACGACCTGCTCTTCCAGAACGGCAAGGGCGTGCAGCAGGCCGGCGCCTACCGCGTGGAGCTGTTGGAGGCCCAGCAGGGCCGCGCCGTGGACCATGACTATCTGGAAGCGCGCCTCAAGATCTATGAAGGCGACACGCTGCTGGGCGAGCTCAAGCCGCAGCGCCGCATGTACGACAAATTCGGTACCATGCAGTTCTCCGAAGTGGACGTGGTCCCCGGCCTGGGCAACGAGCTGTACGCCTCCTTCCTGGGCCTGGACGAGAACGCCTCGGTGCTGATCCGCTTTAGCGTGGAGCCCCTGGTCAACTGGATGTGGATCGGCGGCACGCTCATGTGCCTGTTCCCCTTCCTCATGCTGGCCCGCGGCCGCAAAAAGCAGGCGCCCGAAGCGGGGGGCGACGCTCCCGCCGACGACGGGCCGCAGGCCTGAGGCCGCCATCATGCTGCGTCTTGAGAACCTGGCCAAGCTCTACGGCCTCAAGGTGGTCTTCAAGGGGGTGAGCTGCCGCTTCACGGCGGGCAGCATCACCCTGCTGGCCGGGGGCAACGGCGCGGGCAAGAGCACGCTGCTGCGCATCATCGCCGGTCTGTCCCGCCCCTCGGCGGGCGAGGTCATCTTCGACGGCACGGGGGCGGGCGGCATCGCCCGTGAGGACGGGCCGCGTCTGGCCTATCTGGGGCACGCCACCTTCGTCTATCCGGGCCTGAGCGCGCTGGAGAACCTGCAGTTCTGGGCCCGGGCCCACGGTCTGCGCCCTTCGCGGGCGGAGCTTTTGGCCCTGCTGGAGCATGTGGGGCTGGCCGCCCACGCCGAAGAGCGGGCCGGGGTGTTCTCGCGCGGCATGGCCCAGCGCCTGAACCTGGCGCGGGTGCTGCTGCTGGAGGCGGATCTTGTGCTGCTGGACGAGCCCGGCACCGGTCTGGACGTCAATTCCATGGCCCTGGTGCGGCGCGAGATGCTGGCCGCCCGGGAGCGCGGGGCCTGCATCATCGTGGTCAGCCACGATCTGGCGGGCGACAGCCCCCTAGCCGACCGCCTGCTGCTGCTGGAGAACCGCCGCCTGGCCTATGACGGGCCGCCGCAGGGCCTTGCCGCCGTGGATTCCGTGCTCAACGCGGCCACGGGAGCCGGGGCGGTGTCCGCCGCCGAGGAGGTGCCCGCATGATCTCTTTTGCCTTGACCGTGGCCCGCAAGGACCTGCTGCTGACCTTCACCCGCGGCAGCGGGCTGGTGCAGGGCCTGCTGCTGGGCCTGTTGCTGCTGTTCGTGTTCAGCCTGTCGCAGGGCGTGGGCGAACGCATGAGCCCGCAGGGCGCGGGCGCCGTGTTCTGGCTGGGCTCGGCCTTTTGTCAGGTGCTCATCTTCAATACGCTCTATGCGCTGGAAGAGGCCAACGGCGCGCGTCTGGGCCTGTTGCTGGCCCCGGCCCCCATCCAGGCCGTGTGGCTGGGCAAGGCCTTGGCCGGGCTGCTGCTGTTGCTGGTGGCCCAGATGTTCTTCCTGCCTGCCGCCGTGGTCTTCCTGTCGCAGGAGATCGGCGCGCTCTGGCCCGTGGGCCTCGGCACGCTGCTGCTGGTGGACGTGGGCATGTGCGCCCTGGGTTCGCTGCTGGGCGCGCTCTCGCAGGGCGGCGCGGCGCGCGAATCCCTGCTGAGCATCGTGCTCTTCCCCCTGCTGGTGCCCCTGCTGCTGGCGGGGATCGGCGTGGCGGCCCAGGTCTTCGGCGCGCCCGCGCCTGACGGCCCGGCCTCGTGGATAGGGCTGGCCGCCGCCTTCGACGGTGTCTTTCTGGCTGCCGGACTGTTGCTGTTCGGCTTCATGTATTCGGGAGACGAATGATGCAACGCGCCTTTTCCGTGTGGCCCCTGCTGCTGGTGTTGCTGGGCGGTGCGGCCCTGGCCGTGTGCCAGTGGCTGATCTTTTTCTATGCCCCTGTGGAAGCCCAGCTGGGCCTGATGCAGAAGGTCTTCTATACCCATCTGCCGCTGGCCTGGTGGGCGCTCATCAGCTTTCTGGTGGTCTTCGTGGCTTCCATCATGTACCTGTTCCGGCGTTCCCCGGCCGCTGACCGCGTCTGCGCGGCCGCTGCCGAGGTGGGCGTGCTGCTGGCCGGTCTGGCCCTGGTCACGGGCATGATCTGGGCCCGCCGCTCCTGGGGCGTCTGGTGGACCTGGGATCCCCGCCTGACCACCACGCTGGTCATGTGGTTCATCTATGCGGGCTATCTGGTGCTGCGCGGCCTGGATCTGCCGCCCCAGCGCAAGCGCATGATCTGCGCCGTGGTGGGTGTGGTGGCCTTTTTGGACGTGCCTCTGGTCTTCCTTTCGGCCCGGCTGTGGCGTTCCATCCATCCGGCGGTGTTCGCCTCCAAGGGCGGCGGTCTGGAGCCGGAGATGAAGCTGACCGCCATCGCCTGCGTGGCGGCCATGGGCCTGTTCTGGGCGGGCCTGGTGTGGCTGCGTACCCGCCAGCTGGGCCTGCGCGACCGGCTGGACAGCCTGCGCCTGCAGGCGGAAGACTGATCTTTCGGATCCCGGCCCTGTCCTGCCCGCTGCGTACGGCGGGATGACGGCCGCGGACGTGCCGCTCCCGGGGAGCGGACAGGCGGAGCCGTGCTCCGCCCGGGCTTGATGAGCCCTGTTTTCAACGGATACAAGCGGGATCCCCGCTTTCAAGGAGTGCCCTATGGACAGCAATTTCCTGTGGCTGGTGGCGGCCGGTGCCGCCGTCTGGCTGGGTCTGGCCGCGTACCTGGTCTTCATGGGCTGTGCCCAGCGGCGTCTGGATGCCCGTCTGCGCCAGATGGAGATCCTGCATGACTGATAACCGTCTTTCCTTCACCGCCCGCGCCATCATCCTGCTGCTGGGCCTGAGCCTGCTGGTCATGCTGGGCGTCACCATCAAGGAACGTGTCAGCAATCCTCATCTGGTGACCGAACGTCCCACGGCCCCGCAGGGCATGGGGCAGGAACAGAACCTGCTGGCCAGCCTGATGCAGAAGGTGGCCGCCGAGCCCACCAACAAGGACGCCCTGATGCATCTGGCCGAACACCTCATGGCCACCCAGGAATGGGACGCCGCGGCCACCTTTGCCCAGCGCGCCGTGGCTCTGGACGTCAATGATCCCCAGCCCCTCTACATGCTGGGCGTCATCCTGCACAATCAGGGCAAGCCGCAGGAAGCGGCCGCGACCCTGGAAAAGGTGGTGGTCCTGCGGGACGACGCCACGGTGCGTTACAGCCTGGGCGTGCTCTACAGCTACTTCCTGCAGCAGAAGGACAAGGGGCGTGCCCATTGGGAGGCCGGCCTCAAGGATCCGAAGATCTCGCCCGAGATGCGGCAGGCCATCGAAGAAGAACTGAAAAAATAACTTTCCCCGACAAAACAAAAAGGGCGCCCTTGGGCGCCCTTTTTTCATGCCGTGCCCGGCAGGAAGGCAGGTCGCGTTCAAAAGAAAATTCCCTACGTCCCAGCCGCTGCCAGCCGTTCCCTCCTCCCTGTCCCGTTCCATACCGGATAAACGGCCCTCGCCATCACTTCCTGCCCTTTCCCGGCATCCATAACGAATCCCGGCGCCCATAACGAAAGAAGCCGCTCCTCATGGAACGGCTTTCCAGCGTTTTCTCTCTTGTCCCCTTCGAGCCCTGCCGGGAACACAGTTCCATCCCTGCCCTCCAGACAGCGACGGGGACAGGCGACATCACCAGAGCAAAAGTTTTTTCGGGGATGGGGAGAGCACGAGAGGGGAAGGGGCAGTTTTTACAAAAAACGCCCCTTCCCCCACAATTCTCCCGCAAAACCTTCCTCCCCGCCCGGTACTCAGCCGCGCAGCCAGTGGCCGGGATGGACTTCCCGCCATGCGCCGCCGTCCTCGTCAGCCGGACAGGGCAGGATCTTTTTGCGCTGTTCGAACAGGGGATCCGGCACGGGCATGGCCGAGAGCAGGGCCTGGGTGTAGGCATGCAGGGGCCGGGCGAAGAGCTCTTCCGTGGGAGCCAGTTCCACCAGACGGCCGTGACGCATGACGCCCACACGGTCGCAGAGGTAACGCACCATGGCCAGATCGTGGGCGATGAACAAAAAGGTGAAATCGTGTCCCTGCCGCAGGTGGCGGAACAGGGCCATGATCTGGGCCTGGATGGAAACATCCAGCGAGGCCACGGGCTCGTCGGCCACGATGAAGCGCGGTTCCAGGGCCACGCTGCGGGCGATGGCCACACGCTGGCGCTGGCCGCCGGATATCTCGGCCGGATAGCGGTCCAGGAAACCGGCATCGAGGCCCACATGCCCCAGCAGGCGGACGACTTCCTCCCGGCGCTGGCGGGCATCGCGGAAGACGTTCTGGATGACGAAGGGCTCGGCGATGATGTCTTCCACGCGCATGTGCGGGTTCAGGGCTGCGGAGGAGTCCTGGAAGATGATCTGCATCTGGCGCCGGCGCTCCTGCCGCAGGTGCGGGGCCGGGTCGTGGATGTCGTGCCCGTCGAAGAGGATGCGGCCCGTGGTGGGCGGATACAGGCCCATGATGGCGCGGGCCAGTGTGGATTTGCCGCATCCCGATTCCCCCACCAGACCGAACATCTCGCCCCGGCGGACGGCAAGGTCGAGCCCGTCCACGGCCCGGACGGTCAGGCCCCTGCCGGGACGGAAGTGCAGGCGCAGATCCTGCAGCTCCAGCAGGGGACGGTCGTCATCGTCGTGGGCGTGGTCGTGCGCATGGACGTGCGCGGCCGTCCCGTGGCTGGCGGCCAGACGGTCATGCAGGCGCTGGTGGCCTTCTCCGAAGGCATAGCGGCTGTCGGACATCTCCAGCGCATGAGCGCTGTCGGTCCAGCACAGGCTGGCGCTGCCCTGGCCCGGCGTGATGTGCAGGGGGGGCTCCACCTTGGGGGCCTGCGGGTGCAGCAGCCAGGTGGCGGCCTTGTGCCCGGGGCCGACCTCGAAAAAGGGCGGCATGCGCTGGTAGTCCACCTTCATGGCCCAGGCATTGCGTTCCGCGAAGGCGTCGCCCGGCGGCGGGTCCAGCAGGCTGGGCGGCATGCCGGGTATGCTCCGCAGCTGCCCGCTGCGCATGGCCAGCGCGGGCAGGGCCCCCAGCAGGCCCCAGGTGTAGGGATGCCGGGGATCGTAGAAGACATCGGCGGCGCTGCCGGTCTCCACCAGACGGCCCGCATACATGACGGCCACCCTGTCGGCCACGCGGGCCACCACGCCCAGATCGTGCGAGACGAGGATGATGCCCACGCCGGTCTTGCGCTGCACGTCACGCAGCAGATCCAGCATGCGGGCCTGCACGGTCACGTCCAGCGCGGTGGTGGGCTCGTCGGCCAGCAGGATGCGCGGGCCCAGGGCCAGGGCGATGGCCAGCACGCAGCGCTGGCGCATGCCGCCGGAAAAATAGTGCGGTTGCAGGCGCATGCGGGCTTCGGGATCATCGATGCCCACCAGCTCCAGCAATTCGAGGGCCCGTTGCCGGGCCTGCTCCGGGCGCATGCGGCGATGGCGGCGCAGGGCCTCCATGATCTGGTCGCCCACGGGCAGGGTGGGATTGAGGCTGGCCATGGGGTCCTGGAAGAGCATGGCGGCCTGCGGGCCGCGCACGGCGCGCATCTGCCGCTCGCTGCAGGGCACGATGTCGCGGCCCTCCAGCAGGATGCGGCCCGTGATGCGGGCATTGTCTGGCAGCAGGCGCAGGATGGAGCGGCAGAGCACGGACTTGCCGCAGCCCGATTCGCCCACGATGGCCAGGGTCTCCCCGGCGTGCAGTTCCAGATCGACGCCGCGCACGGCCTGTACCTGTCCGGCGGGGGTAGCGAAGGTGATGTGCAGGTCTTCCAGTTGCAGCAGGGGCGTCATGGCAGAAAGGGGTTGAGGTTGGAGGAGGGCGTCCGGGCACCCTACGGCGCGGGAACGGCAGCGCTGCCGCATCTTTTCCCGGCGGGCCGTCATGCCGTGCGGTGCGCCGGGCACGGGACAGGGGCCCGCAGGACGGCAGACGACGGGGGCACCGCGTCCGGCCTGCGGACGACGGCACCCCCGTCGGTATCTTTATCCCGTCGGCGTCTAGCGCTGCAGGGTCCAGTCTTCGATGTTCCACATGACGCCCACGGCATGATGCCCCAGGACGCGGGTGGTATCCAGTCCCTTGAGACCGGCCACGCTCACATAGTTGCCGTGCAGGTAGACCAGGGGCAGCTGCGCGGGCATGGCGGCATAGGCCACTTCAAAGGCCTGGTAGGCGGCCCTGCGTTTGGCGGGATCCTCGGTGGCGCGGCCCGCGCGCAGCAGCTCGTCCACCCTGGGGCTGGAATAGGCCATGTTGTTGTCGCTGGCGCCGGTGACGAAGCTCTTGAACACGCCGTCGGGGTCGAACTCGGCGGCGAAACCGGCCAGATAGCCGTTGTAACCGGCCTTCCAGTCGAAGCGCGTGACCAGGGCGATGTTCATTTCCACCCCGGCTTTCTTGAACTGGCGGGACAGCACGTTGATGATGTCCACGCGCTCTTCTTCGTAGTCGCGCACCTGGATGGTGAAGGAGAATCGCTCGCCGTTGCGGGCGTAGATGCCGTCCGCGCCCTTTTTCCAGCCCAGGCGCTCCATCTCGGCCGCGAATTTTTTCAGGTCGTAGGGATAGACGTCGGCGGCGGGATTGCCGCCCAGAGGGCTGGTCTGGATGGGGCTGAAGGCCGGGAAGCCCTGGCCCGCCAGCACGCCGTCCACGATGGCCTGCTTGTCTACGGCGTAGTTGAGCACCGCGATGGAGTCCTTGTTGCGCTGCCAGAAGGGCGTGTGGAAGTCCATGGCCACCGTGCGCAGGTCGGCGGTGGTGAAGTCCACGGTGGTGAAGCCGTCCTTGCCGCGGAAGGTGCGGGCGTACTTGGCGTTGAGCCAGGCCAGGTCGGCCTCGCCGGAACGCAGCATGAGGGCCTTGGTGCTCTCCACGGCCACGGTCTTGTAGACGATGCGTTCGATGGACGGCACCTTGCCGTAGTAGTCTGTATTGCGCTCCAGCACGATCATGCCGCCGGCCGTGTCCCAGGAGACGAACTTGAAGCGGCCGGTGCCCACGGGCGCGTGGTTGGCGGGCACGGTATTGATGTCATGCCCTTCGTAGAGATGGGCGGGCAGGATGCCCATGCAGAAATTGTCCAGCATGGCGGCATTGACCCGCGCCAGCCGGATGACCACGGTGTGCTCGTCCGGGGCCGAGATCTGGCTGATGTCCTGATAGTTGCTGGTGATGGTGGAGGTCAGGGTCTTGTCGCTGGTCAGGGCCGTGTAGGTGTAGACCACGTCCCGGGCGCTGAAGGGCGTGCCGTCGTGCCATTTGACCCCGTCGCGCAGGTGGAAGGTATAGGTCAGGGCCTTGGGATCATAGTCCACGCTTTTGGCCAGGTCGGGCACGGGCAGGCCCTTGGCGTCGAACTTCATGAGCCCGGAAAAGATGATGGTGGGCAGCTCCTGATGGTGGCTGAGCACGGGGTTGATGGTGTCCTCGTTCTCGCCGGCATAGACCAGGGTATTGGCCATGTCGGCGGCCGGGGCCGGATGGGCGGTCAGCAGGGCCAGGGCCAGCAGGCAGCAGGACAGCAGGGATCGTTTCACGGCGAGGTTCCTTGGCGGCGGGCCCGGGGCCCGGGTTGAAGGTTCACGGCGGACGGGGGAACGAAGATGCCCGCATGCGGGCGGCGTGTATCCGGGGCAGGTGGGCCTGCCGGTGTTCAGAGATTGCTGGGGCCCCGGACGCTGTTGCGGCGGAAGTGGTGGCCCAGGCTGGTGATGCAGAGCAGGGCCGTCACCAGGAACAGGCCGGGGATGAGGATCACCCACCAGGTGTTGAGCAGCAGGGCCTTGTCGGCCAGGGCCAGCATGCTGCCCCAGGAAAGTTCGTCCACCGGCAGGCCCAGGCCCAGGAAGCTGAGGGTGGATTCCATGGCGATGCTGGTGCTGACGGCCGAGATGACCACGAAGAGGATGGCCGAGACCACATTGGGCACCAGATGGCGGCGCATGATCCAGCCGAAGCTGCCGCCCATGCAGCGCGAGGCCAGGATGTATTCGCTGTGGCGTATCTGGCGCACCTCGCCACGCACGATGCGGGCCAGGGCGAACCAGCCCGTGACGCCGATGAGCAGGGCGATGCTCAGGGCGTTCTGGGGGCCCAGCAGGGAGACGGCCAGCAGCAGCACCAGCAGCACGGGGGTGCTCTGGACAAGCTCCACCAGGCGCATGAGCAGGGCGTCGGTACGGGCCGGGGCGATGCCGGACAGGCAGCCGTAGGCCACGCCCAGCACGGTGATGACTGCGGCGCTCAGCAGGCCGATGAGCAGGGAGGCCCGGCCGCCGAACCAGATGATGGAATAGATGTCCCGGCCCAGGGAGTCGGTGCCGAAAAAGAACCGGCTGCCGGGCGGGGTGTTGCGGTCGGCAAGGTAGAACTCGGCGGGATCGTGGTTGGCCAGCCAGGGCGCGCACAGACAGCCCAGCACCAGCAGGAGCAGCAGGCCCAGGGGCAGCAGGGGCAGACGGGCCAGGCGTTGCCGCCAGCCGGGGTGGCGCAGGGCCGGGTGGTGTTCCCGCCAGCCCGCGCCCACCAGTTCGAAGGCATCGTCGGGGAGGGCCTCCTCCGGCCGGGTCGCGGCGGCATGGGGGGCCGTACGGGCCTCGTCCATCAGCAGACCACCTCGCCGCTCTTGATGCGCGGGTCGATGGCCTCGTTGATGCTCTGGGCCAGCAGGCTGCTGATGATGACCATGGCCCCGGTGAACAGGACCATGAGCATGAGCAGGTTGTAGTCGTGGTACTTGGCGCTGGAGATGGCCAGCAGGCCGATGCCGGGATAGTTGAACACGGCCTCGGCCACATAGGTGCCGCTGAGCACATGTGGGATGGAGATGGCCATGATGCCCACCACCGTGGGCATGACGTTGCGCAGGCAGTGGCTCCAGAGCACGCGGGTGCGGCCCAGGCCCTTGGAGCGGGCCAGCAGCACATAGTCGCGGCGCACTTCGTCCAGCAGCTTGTTGCGGATCATGTAGGCGTAATACCACAGGTGGCTGGCCACCATGACGGCCAGCGGCAGCACCAGATGGCGGGCGCGGTCGGCGATGTCGCCGGCCTTGCCGTAGCTGTAGGCGCCGCTGCTGGGCAGCCATTCCAGATTGACGCTGAAGACCAGCACCAGCAGCACTCCCAGCCAGAAGGCCGGGACGTAATAGGCCGTGGTGCCCACCCGGCAGATGAGGCGGTCCAGGGCGCTGTGTTCGAAACGGGCGCAGAGCAGGGCCAGGGCGATGGCCAGCACGAAGACCAGCGCGTAGGCCAGCCCGCCCAGCAGCAGGGTGTTGCCCAGCAGGGGCAGGACCACGTCCACCACCGGGCGCTTGTATTTGAGCGACATGCCGAAGTCGCCGTCCAGCACGTTGCCTGCCCAGCGCCGGTACTGTTCCCAGATGGGGCCGTCCAGGCCCAGGCGCTGACGGGCGGCGTCCAGCTCGGCGCTGCTCATGGATTGCACGGCATCGCCGTAATAGGATTGCAGGGGATCGCCGGGCGTCAGGCGCGAGATATAGAAGACCGCCAGCGAGAGCGCCAGCAGCATCAGCACCAGCAGTGCCAGCTTGCGCAGCAGGGAGGTGATGAGGGTCGGCATGACATCCTCCGGACGGCCTGATGGTCGTGCCTGTTTGGTGTTACAAATCGTAAATCCGTGTCACGGCTATTTAGGGCCATAAAAGCTGTCGTGTCAAGGCGGGGGACGGAAAAAAGCGGACAGGCCGTGTTGTCACGCCATCCTGGGGGCAGGGCCGGCGCGTGCCCGGCGGCTGTCTGGCCCCACATGTCCGCGACCGGGGACATTGGTCACCAAAACATGGAAAAATCATTCCTGATTCTGCCGAAAACGTGACAAGAGCCGGGAAATGTCGTATGCCTTGCGCAGTCTTCGCGAGACGTTCAGCCCGTAAAGAGAGCCGCCGCAGTGTCCCATCTGACCCGAGAAAAACTGGAAGCCCTTTCCCGCTGCTGGGAGCAGTGGGAAGCCGAGGCCGGCACGCCCCAGCGCAAGGTGGCGCGTGCCCGGCTGCATCTGTTGTTCCTGCTGTTGCGCTACGGCGGTCTGCGCTTGGGCGAGGCGCTGGAGCTGGACGCCCGCAAGGATGTGGACACCGTGACCGGCATGGTGCATATTCCGGGCCCCAACAGCCGGGACGTGCTGCTGCCCCTGAGCGCCATGCGCCATGTGCGCCGCATCCTGAGCCTGCCCGAGGCCGAGAGCATGGGCAGGGATTTTTTGCGTTTCGACCAGGGCTTCATCCGCAAGAGCTTCTATGCCGTGGCCCGGCCGCTGGGCCTAGACAGGGCCATGGTGGGGCCGCGTGCCATCCGCTACGCCCGCGGGCTGGAGCTTTTGGACCTGCATGTGCCGGTCAACCTGGTGCAGAAGTTCCTGGGCCAGCAGAAGGCCTCGCAGATCGCGGCCTTCCTCAACTTCTCCGACGGCGCCGCGCGGCGCATGGTCCAGAACAAGACCCTGGGGCCCTCGTCCGGCACGGACCCGCTCTGCAATTCCTTTCTGGGCATCGTGGAGGACATCTCCGTGGGCATGCGCATGGCCTCGGTGAGCGTGCGCACCTTCGGCGACATGCGCCTTGGCGTGCAGTGCAGCACGCGCCAGTTCGTGCATATGGAGATCCACGCCAACCAGGTGGTCACCGTGCTGGTGGACCCGGAACAGATCGTGCTCTCGCGCAGCCGCGCCACGCTCAGCATGGGCAACTGCCTGCCCTGCACGGTGCAGAGCATCCACCAGGACCAGGTGGAGTCCTTCGTCTCGCTGGAATTGGGCGACGGCTCGCGCCTGTGCGCCACGGTGGAGACGCCGGGCCTGCTCCGGGTGGGCATCTACGAAGGCCAGAAAGTCTACGCCCATTTCCCGTCACGGGCCGCGCGCCTGTGTCTGGACTGATATTTCCCGCAAGGGGCCGCCGTTCCGAACCGGCGGCGCATCATCAACCAATCAAGGAGTCGCATCATGAAAAACCTGAAGAAACTGTCCCTGCCCGTGCTGGCCGCCGCTTTCCTGGCCGCTCCGGCCCAGGCTGCCGACACGCTGATGATGGCCACCACCACCAGCACCCAGGATACCGGCCTGCTGGAATTCCTGGCCCCCACCTTCCAGAAAGAGACCGGCATCGAGCTGAAGTGGGTGGCCGTGGGCACCGGCAAGGCCCTGGAGATCGCCAAGAACTGTGACGCCGACGTGCTGCTGGTGCATGCTCCCGCCGCTGAAAAGGAATTCGTCAAGGCCGGTCACGGTATCGACCGCCGTCAGGTGATGTACAACGACTTCGTGGTGGTGGGCCCCAAGGCCGACCCCGCCGGCGTCAAGGGCAAGGACACCGCCGCCGCCCTCAAGACCATCGCCGACAAGAAGGCCTCTTTCGTGAGCCGCGGCGACCAGTCCGGCACCCACAAGGCCGAGCTCAAGCTGTGGAAGCAGTCCGGCCTCAACCCCGACAAGGAAGCCTTCTACATCTCCGCCGGCCAGGGCATGATGGCCACCCTGAACATGGCCGCTGAAAAGAGCGCCTACACCCTGACTGACCGCGGCACCTGGATCAAGTTCAATGCCCAGCAGGGCGCCAAGAACCCCCTGGCCATCGTGGTGGAAGGTGACAAGGCCCTGTTCAACCAGTACAGCGTCATCACCGTGAACCCCAAGCAGTGCCCCAAGACCAAGGCCGACCTGGGCAAGAAGTTTGAAGACTGGTGGGTGGCCCCCTCCACCCAGAAGCGCATCGCCGAGTTCAAGCTGGAAGGCAAGCAGCTGTTCTTCCCCAACGCCGGCAAGTAGCGTTTTTTCCGTCCGTTGGCGGGGACGGTCTCCGGGCCGTCCCCGTTTCGTTTTTCGACCTCCCTCCACGGATTCCCTCCGTCGCATTCCTGGTGATCTATGGACTATCTGGTCAACGGCTTCTGGGCGGCCTTCGCCCTGCTGGCCAATATGGACGACGCCACCTTCTCGGCCATCACGGCCACGCTGGTGTCCACGTCCTACGCCATGGCGGCATCGCTGCTCATGGGCCTGCCCATGGGCTTTGCCCTGGGCTATTGTGATTTTCCCGGCAAAAAGGTCTTGCGCCTCATCTCCGACACCCTGCTGGCCTTCCCCACCGTGCTCATCGGCCTGCTGGTCTATGCCTTCATCTCCTATCGCGGCCCGCTGGGCGAATGGGGCCTGCTCTTCACCCTGCCGGGCATGGCCATCGGCCAGACCCTGCTGGCCCTGCCCATCGTGGTCTCGTGGGTGGCCCAGGCCGTGGAGGGCCTTGACCCCCGCTGCCGCCAGACCCTGCTGACCCTGGGCGCCCGGCCCCTGCAACTGGCCTGGCTGAGCCTGTGCGAGGTGCGCTTCGCCATCGCCATGGTCTGCCTGACCGCCTTCGGCCGCGTCATCACCGAGGTGGGCATCGCCATGATGCTGGGCGGCAACGTGCGCTACCATACCCGCACCATGACCACGGCCATCGCCCTGGAGACCAGCAAGGGCGAGTTTGCCCAGGGCATCGCGCTGGGCCTGGTGCTGCTGTTCATGGCCTTTGCCATCAACGTGCTCATGACCTTCATCAAGCACCGGGGGCGCATATGAGCCTTTTGTACGAAGTCCGCGGGCTGGTGCGCCGTTACGGCCGCGTGACCGCGCTGGACCTGCCCGCCCTGGGCGTGGACGAGCTGCGCATCCACAGCGGCCAGGTGCTGACCCTGGTGGGCTACAACGGCAGCGGCAAGTCCACCCTGCTGCGCCTGCTGGCCTTTCTGGAAGAGCCCGACGAGGGCCGCATCATCTATCATGGCGGCGAGGACCCGCGCCGTGAGGTGAGCCTGCTGCTCCAGGAGCCCTATCTGCTCAAGACCACCGTGTTCGAGAACGTGGTGCTGGGCCTGAAGCTGCGCGGCCGCCGTGGCGGACTGGAGGAAGCCTATCAGGCCGCTATGCGACAGGTGGGCTTCGATGATCCCGATGCCATGCGCCGCCGCGGGCCCAACGCCCTTTCCGGCGGCGAACGCCAGCGCGTGGCCCTGGCCTCGCGCCTGGTGCTGCGTCCGCGCGCCCTGCTGCTGGACGAGCCCACCTCCAACGTGGACGTGCGCAGCGCCCGCGCCATCGCCGCCGCCGTGGCCCAATGCCAGGCCGAAGGCGCGGCCATCGTCTGCTCCACCCACGATCCCGCGCTCATGCAGGCCCTGGGCGGGGAACAGCTCAAACTGGGCCAGGGCTGGAGCCTAGAGGGCTAGAAGCGGCACCCTTGGGGGAGATGCCTCTTGCGAGCTGACAGAACACGCACGCCATAAGGGAGACATCACCGTTGCACTCCTCATATCGTTTTACCGTTTGGGGAGGTTCGTGGCGGGCTTGGCTGCCGATCATCATGTGACGGTCATGGCTGTCGAAAAACGAAACACGCTTTTGTCCCGTATCGGAGGACAAAAGCGTGTTTCGTTTTCTGGCGGCGTATGGCCCGTGTCCGGTTGGCAAGGGAAATGCCGGGCGCGTTTCGTGAGATGCCGGCAGTGCGGTGGCGGCCGGCTGAAGGGGATGTCCCTGCCGGTTGGGGGCTACGCTTTGGGCGGCTGCAAAAGGTCGATGACCGTACAGTCGTACAGATCCGCGAATTGTTGCAGGCGTTTCAGGCTGACCGGGTTGTGGCCTTTTTCCATGCGGCAGACGGTCTCGGCTTCCAGTCCCAGCAAATGGGCCGCTTCTTTCTGGGTGAAGCCTGCCTGCTTGCGCCGCAGTTGCAGGTTATGGGCTGCGATCATGACGATGTCTTCGGACATGTGGTCTTCCTGTGAAGTCGGGATGGGCTGCCTGCCGTTGCGAGTCGGGGCAGGAAGAGACAGCTCCGGTCGGGGGCCTGGCTTGTGCTTCGGCTGCCGGGATGGTGTCGTAAGGGAAGACAGGCCTTGCGCACAGACAGGGATGACGAAAAAGTGTACTTTTTCACCAGAGTCGTAATGGTTTGTGGGGCTAGGGTATTGTGTTTACAGGATAATATTTTTCGTTGTAGGAAGATGGACAATTATGACATGGTGAAAAAGTACACCTTTTTGCCATGTCAGCAGTCGTTTTTCCTTATGGATTCAGCCCGATAGCGAAACGTTGAGCGTGCCATGCCGCAGCGTTTCGCCGCTTCCGTCGTCGGGATGGCCCCTGTTTTCCAGAGTTCGTAGATCTCGACGAAATTGCGGGGCAGGGGCCTGGGTTCCCTGCCGAAGCGGATGCCCCGCAAGCGCGCCGCCGCGATGCCTTCCGCCTGCCGCCGGCGGATATTCTCCCGCTCGTTCTGGGCGATGAACGAAAGCACCTGCAGGACAAGGTCGGCGATGAACGTCCCCAGCAGGTCCCTGTCCCTTCGTGTGTCCAGCAGCGGCATGTCCAGTACGCGGATGTCCACGCGCATGTCCCGGGTAAGGATGCGCCATTGCCGCTGTATCTCCTCATAATTCCTTCCCAGCCGGTCGATGCTCGTGACGCAGAGCAGGTCCCCGGGGCGTAGCCGGGCCAGGAGCTCCCGATATTGGGGCCGCTGGAAATCCTTGCCCGAAAGACGGTCCGTGAAGATACGTTCCGGGGGGATGCCCTGCTCCTGCAGGGCCAGGTGCTGCCGGTCGGTGTTCTGGTCGGTACTGGAGACCCTGACATATCCGTACGTTGTGCTCATAGCATCCTCCTTGGCGAAAGCTGTCGCGGACGGCAGCCGTGAAGTGAAGGCCCGCCCTGCCCCTGTCGTCCTTCCGGCCTGGGCCGTGCAGGGCTGTCCGGCACAGCTATACGCTGTCCGGCGGCCGGATGTGGGACAGGGCAGCGGGACAGGCGCCGCCGGGACGGGCCGGTTGGACAGCGGGCAGGTTGCGGCAGGGGAGCGGACGGGAGGAAGGGAGCGCATGGGACCAAGCCTGCAGCCACAAAAAAACACGCTTTTTCCCCTGATTTGGAAATCGGCAGGCAAAAGCGTGTTTTTTGTCGCGTTTTATGAAATTTTTTAAAGGATCAGCGCTTCAAGGGCCGCATCCCTGCCGGAAGCGTGTCCTTTTGGGGGAGGGGCAGGGCCGGAAGCGTGTCTGTTTTTCCGTTTTCTTGACCAAATTTTTTCCACGGGACTAAGGTGGGGCAAACTGGATGGATGTACTGCTGAACTGCCTTGTTTTGCATCAATCAAAGGAGAGTCTCATGTTCCGTTTCCTGCGGGTCAACATGGCCACCAAGACCTGTGTGTTTGAAGATATCCCCGAAGAATACGCCGGTCTGGGCGGTCGTGCCCTGACCTCCACCATCGTGGCGCGCGAAGTCAACCCCATCTGTACGCCGCTGGGCCCCCACAACAAGCTGGTGTTCGCCCCCGGCCTGCTGGGCGCCACCAACAGCCCCAACGGCAACCGTATTTCCGTGGGCTGCAAGAGCCCCCTCACCGAAGGCATCAAGGAAGCCAACTCCGGCGGCCAGCCCGGCGGCCATCTGGCCAAGCTGGGCATCATGGCCATCATCGTTGAAGACATGGCCACCGAAGGCGAATGGTGGCAGCTGGAACTGAGCAAGGACTCCGCCAAGCTGGTGCCCTCCACCGTGGCCGGCCTCAACAACTTCGACGCCGTCGCCAAACTGGTGGAGACCTACGGCGACAAGTGCAGCTATGTGACCATCGGCCGCGCCGGTGAGTTCAAGCTGACCGCCGCCAGTATCGCTTTCACCGACCGCGAGCTGCGTCCCATGCGTCATGCCGGCCGCGGCGGCGTGGGTGCCGTCATGGGCTCCAAGGGCCTCAAGGCCATCATCATCAACCCCGAGGGCGGCAAGAACCATCCTCTGGTGGATGAAAAGGCCTTCCGCGAAGCTTCCAAGCGCTTCGCCAAGGCCCTGACCGAGCATCCCATCACCGGCAAGGGCCTGGCCGAATACGGCACCGGCGTGCTGGTGAACATCCTGCACGAAGCCGGCGGTCTGCCCACCGCCAACTTCTCCGTGGGCCAGTTCGACAAGCACGAAGGCGTGTCCGGCGAGACCATGAACCGCCTGACCAAGGAACGCGGCGGCGAAGGTGCCGTGGCCCACGGCTGCATGAGCGGCTGCATCATCCGCTGCTCCGGCCTGTTCCCCGACAAGCAGGGCAAGTTCCAGAGCAAGTGGCCTGAGTACGAGACCCTGTGGTCCTTCGGTCCCCACAGCGGCATCAGCGACATCGACGCCGTGAGCCGCTTCGACTACATGTGCGACGACATCGGTGTGGACACCATCGACGTGGGCGTGGCCGTGGGCGTTGCCATGGCCGGCGGCGGCATCCCCTACGGTGACGTGGAAGCCGTGAAGGCCGCCATGCAGGGCATCAGCGACGGTACCCCCCTGGGCCGCATCATCGGCTGCGGTACCGCCACCACCGGCCGCGTGTTCGGCGTGCGCCGCGTGCCCTGCGTCAAGGGCCAGAGCCTGCCCGCCTACGATCCTCGCGCCGTCAAGGGCGTGGGCGTGACCTACGCCACCACCCCCATGGGCGCCGACCACACCGCCGGTTACGCCGTGACCGCCAACATCCTGAGCTGCGGCGGCAAGGTCGATCCGTTGAAGCCCGAAGGCCAGGTGGAACTGTCCCGCAACCTGCAGATCGCCACGGCTTCCGTGGACTCCGTGGGCCTGTGCCTGTTCACCGCCTTCGCCATCCTGGACATCCCGGATGCCCTGGCCGCCATCGTGGACATGCTCAACGCCAAGTACGGCTGGCAGCTGACCGGTGACGACGTGGTCACCCTGGGCCAGCGCATCCTCTCCACCGAAATCGACTTCAACCGTCGTGCCGGCATCACCGAAGCCGCCGACCACCTGCCCGATTTCTTCGTGGACGAGCCCGTGGCCCCGCACAACACGACCTTCGACATCTCGCACGAAGAGCTGAAGACGGTCTTCAACTGGATCAAGAAGTAGCATAGACTGAGACCGGGCCCGCCTTTGGGGCGGGCCCGGATCGTCACACTTTTTCTTGACCGGCGGACGCCATCATCGGAGGCCAGCATGAGCATACTCGTCAAACTGAGCACGACCCTGCGGGACTATGTACCGGGATATGATCCAGAAGCGGGGATAACGCTTGATGCGCCCGAAGACGCCACGGCTGCCGATGTGGCAAGGATGGTGGGACTGCCGCTGGAAGAGATAAAAATCGTCATGATCAACGGGCGTCAAAAAGAGGTCCAGAGCAAGATATGCGACGGTGCTCGTGTGGCCTTTTTTCCTGCTGTCGGAGGAGGTTAGACGCCCGTTGATCATGACACCCATCACATCGCCATCCCCTGGGGAAGGGGAATATCCCGCGGCGTTCCTGCCCTGGACGGCGTCCAGGATACGGGAACGCCTCGGCGCGTTCCTGCACGGCGGTACCCTGGCTTCATGGGCCGGGCCGCATGTGCTGCGCCGGGCTGCGGACGGAACGCCCTTCGTCAGCGGCGCCGCCATCCGGCAGCTGGCCGCAGGGGCCGTCCTTCCCGAACGGGAGGTGATGGTCGCGCTCCTGCAAGACGGCATCTGGCCGGAACGCTTCCGTAGAAACTACGGTGTTTTTTCCGCTGATGCAATGGGCCGTCTGTTGCAAACCCGTGTCTTCGTGCTGGGCTGCGGTGGCCTCGGGGGGCATGTGGCCTCCCTGCTGGCACGTCTGGGGGTGGGCGGCCTGCGCCTGTGCGACAGCGACATCTTTGAGGAGAGTAACCTCAATCGTCAGTATTTCTGCACGGAAAGCACACTGGGCCAGCCCAAGGCCGTGGCCACGGCGCGCGGCCTGCATGACATGGCGGGCTATCTGGCCCTGGATGTGCGGCATGTGGAAGCGGACGAAAAAAATTTGCCGGACATGCTGCAGGATGTGGATGTGGCCCTGGATTGTCTGGACGACCTTACGCTGAAAATGCTATTGGAAGAACGTTCCGCTGCGGCGGGGGTGCCGTTCGTGCACGGCTCCGTGCTGCGGGCCGAGGGCTTCGCACGTGCGGCCCGTTCCGGACGCCTGCATCTGCGGGAACTCTACGCTTCCGGGCTGACCAGCGAGGAAGCGGGCAGTGCCCGCCACGAAGGCGTCATCGCCACGGCCCCGGCAGGGGTGGCCTGTCTGATGGTCTCCCTGTGTCTGCGCCTGCTGCTGCGGCCCGATGCCGGGGATTCGGCCCTGTTCCATGCCGACTTCTCCGTGCCGGAACTGGAACGTTTTGAATTTTAAAGTGCGCCCTGCCGGGCATCTCTCGTGAGGATGCCTGACGGCGGCAGCCAGCATATTTCTCCACAGCCGACTACCTGCGCCCGACGCACAGGCGGGCAGGCAGTGCGGGGCTGCCTTGGGGGGCGGCCCGGCCGGAAGAATTCTCCTTCTTCCGGCCTTTTTTGTTTTTTGTGGGGGAAGGGGCGTTTTTTGGTAAAAACTGCCCCT
>ERZ824598.2250-NODE-2250-length-20827-cov-5.707732_pt1 | contig 20827 bp, 22 predicted proteins | sample MGYA00519934_ERZ824598 | MGnify/ENA primary metagenome ERZ824598 (study PRJEB31778, sample SAMEA3449177) | human gut metagenome | biome: human gut; feature: human-associated habitat; material: faeces | place: United Kingdom | collected 2010/2012 ...
TATTAAAATCAGTGCTTTGCATGGATTTTATCCTACTTTTTGTCAACTAGGCCGAATTCAAAGACTGCGTAAGGACCGGGCGCGCCCTCGACACCGAAGATATACATATCTTCATGGACGAGATGAGCGATGCCGCACGCCGTATCACCTTCAGGCTGAACGCAGCCTACCACACCCCTGCAGAAGTGCGCAGGTTCCTTTCGGAACTGTTCGGATACGATGTGCCTTCGTCGCTGCGTGTCTTTCCGCCGTTCTATACGGATTTCGGCAAGAATATCACCGTCGGGGAGGACGTCTTCATCAATGCCTGCTGCCATTTTCAGGATCATGGAGGCGTTGTCCTTGGCGACGGATGCCAGATAGGGCACAATGTCGTGTTCGCCACTCTGAACCACGGCCTGTCGCCGGAAGACCGCAAGCACACTTATCCGGCACCGATAGTGTTGGGCAAGAATGTGTGGGTGGGCTCTAACGCCACCATCCTGCAAGGCGTCACTATCGGCGACAATGCGGTCGTCGCAGCCGGAGCGGTGGTTAATAAGAATGTGCCGGACAATGTCGTAGTCGGCGGGGTTCCGGCAAGAATCATCAAGAAAATAACAGAGGAGTAATGATTATAAGAATACCCGTGAGAAAGATACTGTTTTTATTATTATTTTGGGCAATGACCGACATTCAAGGTATGGCACAGGAAAAGATTACACAGACAGCGGAAGCGGACGGAAAAGCCGCTTTCCAGAGGGAAATGATATTCCCTATAGGTGAACCGAACACCGCATACGCCGAATATTTCATCGGCAACAGCTATCTGGCTCCGATATCCACGGAGCAGATACCTTTCAACAATGTCACTTTCGAACCGGGATGCCGAAACAACTGGCACATACACCATGCTACCAAGGGAGGCGGGCAGATGCTGGTCTGCGTGGCCGGCAGGGGCTGGTATCAGGAAGAGGGCAAGCCTGCCGTGCAGATGCTTCCCGGAGATGTCATCCATATCCCGGCGAATGTCAAGCACTGGCACGGAGCGGCGGCGGACAGCTGGTTCGCGCATCTCGCATTCGAAGTTCCGGGAGAAAACCTGTCCAACGAATGGCTGGAGATGGTGACCGACGAGGAATATAAGCGCTTGGAGAAATGAAACGGCAGCCCTTATCCTCCCCCGTCACCCGATCCGCAGCTTCCGGCAGTATTCCGAAGGAGTGATGCCCTCCTGCTTCTTGAACATCCGGCTGAAATGCTGGGGGTATTCGAATCCGAGACGGTCCGATACCTGGGAGACGGTCTCCCCTGCCGCAAGGCCGTTCTTGGCAAGCTGGATGACGAACTGGCGGATGTAGCTGCCCGCCGTGTCACCGGTCGTCTTCTTGATGACATCGCCGAAGTAGTTGGGCGACATGCAGAGCCTGTCGGCGCAATACTGCACGGTGGGCAGGGCGTGGGTCAGCTGGAGCTTGTCCTCGAAGTAGTCGCGCAGCAGGCGGTCGAAGCGGACGAGGATGTCGGAGTTCTCAACCTTGCGGGTGACGAACTGGCGGTTGTAGAAGCGCCGGCAGAAGTTGAGCATCAGTTCGATATAGCCCACGAGTATGGCGTTCCGGAGTCCGTCAGGCTTCCCTGCGAGTTCCTCGCGCATCTGACGCATCAGTAAGGCCAGGATATCGTGCTCCTCGTCGGTCATGTGCAGGGCTTCGTTGATACGGTAGTCGAAGAAAGAGTATTCCTTGATGTGCTTCTCTAACGGGAAACCGTGCAGAAGGTCGGGGTGGAAAAGTAAAGCCCAGCCCGTCAGCATCACTTCTTCGCCGTTGTCCTCCTTGCCACCTATCTGTCCGGGAGCCACGCAGATGACCGTACCCTTCTTGTAATCATACTTGCCGCAGCCGTAGGCCAGGTCAATCTCCGCCTCGTCGTGGAAGAAGATGCCGTACACGCCGTAGTCGTTCAGGCTGTGGCGCACGGGCGACACCTCGGCATAGTCGATGACGCAGACCAGCGGGTGCTGTTCGGCGCATCCGATGTAGCGGGCGTAGTCGTTGACATTCCGCACTTTCAGTATCCTGCTCATCCTGTTTCCCCTTAAACCTGCACAAAGATAAAGCATTTCGAGGACAACGGTTTGCGCAGGCTGCAATTTCAGTAAAAATGGTACGGTTTGCCTGCTTTTGGTTACGGCGTTCTTCTTTATTCCAGTGTAATTTTGCATCGGATAAAAACGAGAATAGAATGAAACAGAAAGCGGAACTACCCGAAGAATTGTGCGCGGACGAGGCGGTGTGCTTCATCGCAGACCGCCACCATGTAACGCCGAGGCAGCTCTTGCGTTATTTCAATTACGGAGAAATCCCTACCGGTGCCGCAGTTCCGGTCGAGGCCGCCATTCCCTTGGAATCAAACGAAATAGAAATACTCAAAGGATTGTCCGGAACTGCCGGGGATTAGGAGTCATTTGCTTCTGAAATCATATATAAGGAGAACCAATGAAAAGAATAACCGCAATAATAGCCCTCGTGCTGGCAGGAAGCCTGGGCGCGACGGCACAGACAACAGACAATATGGACAGAATCGAAGTATGCAAGCAGAATTACCGCACCCTGTTCGGCGGCGAAGCCCTGACCGGGCAGGGTACGGATCCGGAAATGATGGACATCCTCCAGAAATTCATCTTTGGTGAAGTATTCCAGACAGGCGGACTGACGCTGAAACAGCGCGAAATGATTACCTGCATCACCCTTGCCACGATGCAGACGCTTCCGCAACTGAAAGCCCATGCAGGAGCGGCGCTCAATGTGGGCGTCACCCCGGAGGAGCTGCGCGAAGTCATGTACCTCACAGCCCCGTTCATCGGCTTTCCCAAGATGCTGAATGCCGTCTCTACGGTGAACGAAGTGTTCAAGGAGCGTGGCATCAGCCTGCCGCTGGAAAGGCAGGGCACGGTGACGGAGGAGACACGCCACGAGGCGGGCAAGACCATTCAGGACAGGCTCTATCCCGGCGGCATCGCCTCGGTAATGGAAGGCCTGCCCGGCGACATGGGAGGGAATGTGGAACAGTTCCTCACGGACTATTTCTTCGGCGATATCTACAGCCGCGGCGCGCTCGACCTGCGGACACGCGAGTTGTTGGGCTACTGCGTACTGACCACCTTGGAAGCCGAGAGCCAGCTCCACTCGCACTATCACGGCAACATCAACGCGGGCAACTCGCCCGAAACGCTGACCGCCGCCGTCATCCAGTGCCTGCCCTATATCGGCTTCCCCGCCGCTATCAAGGCGCTCCGCATCATCGGACAGGAATATGCCCGGTGACATTATTAAAACAACCGATTCATGAACAGGATTATGTTGACATTGGCGGCGGCAATGACCATGAGCCCTGCCGCCTGCGCACAAGACAAAGGAGAAAAGAATATGCAAACCGGAAACAAAGCGCTGGTCGTGTATTTCTCAGCCACAGGCACGACCGCCAAGGCAGCCCGGACGATTGCGGAAGTCACGGGCGGCACATTATATGAGATTGTCCCGCAACAGGCCTACAGCTCAGACGACCTCGACTGGAACGACAGGCAGTCGCGCAGCTCGGTGGAAATGAACGATCCGCAGGCTCGTCCGGCATTGAAGGACGCGGAACCGGATGTCGCAGCCTGTGATGTCATCTTCATCGGCTATCCTGTCTGGTGGGACCAGGCTCCGCGAATCATCAACACTTTCATCGAGAGCCATGACCTGAATGGCAAGACGCTCGTGCCGTTTGCCACATCCGGCGGAAGCGGGATAACGGGCAGCGTAAGAGAATTGAAACGGGCATATCCCGAGCTGGAATGGCAGGACGGCAGGCTGCTGAACGGGGCAAGCCGGAATACCGTCCAGAACTGGGTTAACGATGTGATGAAAAGGCAGCGGCGTGACGCCGGGGATTCGCGACCATGAACACCACCGCGCAGATGCAGATTAGGGCACCGGCGACTATGTTGGAAGTCAGCGGCTCTCCGAACACTGCCGTGCCTATGAATATCGCGGTGAGCGGCTCGAACACTCCGAGCACCGAGGTCTTGGTGGCCCCTATCCTCTTGGTGGACAGAGACAGGGAGAGCAGGGAAATCATAGTGGGCACAAGGGCGAGCCCTATGAAGTTGCTCCATACAGAGAAGCCAGACAGGCCCTCGAGCATATTCCCGCCGGCCGACATCCTCAGCGAGAAGAATATCACCGAGCCGACGCCGAGCGAATAGAAGGTCATCGTGTGCGCCGAGATGTCGCTTATCCTGCGCGAGCGGCCTATTATAATAAGGTAGAGGGCATAGCTCAGGGCGCTCGCCGCGGCAAGCAGCATTCCGAGGGTGTCGAGCACGACGCCGGACGAAGGCATGCACAGTATCACCACGCCGGTGAAGGTCACGAGTATGCTCAGCCACACCTTCCAGTCGGGATATTCCTTGAGCAGCACCATTATAAGGGCCGTGAATACAGGATACAGGTACACCAGGGTCGTCGCGAGCCCCGAGGGGATATATTCGTACGAGACGAAAAGAAGTATGCTGCTCATGGAGAACAGCAGCCCGAGCAGTATCATATACGGGATCTGGTCCTTGCGCACCCTGAAAGACTCGCCCCTGAAGAGCATCAGCAGCGCCATGAAAGCCATTGCCATTACATAGCGGAAAAAGAGCATGGTCGGAACCGTGACCCCGTGGTCGAGCAGCGGCCTTGCGAAAAGAGGGTTGGTCCCGTACGACATTCCGGCGATTATTCCGGCACCGTAGCCTATCGCCGTGTTCCTGGTACCTGCTGTCATATCCTTCTAACTTCTAACTACTAACTGCTAACTGCCGGTTGCTTCTGGCTGCCAGTTTCTGAAAACGGGCGCAAATATACGCAGAAGCCGAGAGGAGAACAAATTTATTTTGTTCTCCCGAGGCGCACAAGTATATGCGGCTGAAAGCCGAATTGCGCAGAAGCCGAGTGCAATGCAAATAAATGACCTTGTTCAATCTCACTGCCTGATGTATGTGCCTGCGGGAGACATAAATCCTGGAGAACAGTCTCCCGCAGGCACATACATCAGGCAAAAGAAGAAACGACAAGCCTTGGTCGCTTGTCGGCAGGCAGTTTCAAGCAAAACGGGCTGGAAATCCTTCTCAGGAAAGGGGAAGGGCCGGGTACTTGCGGTCTCTGTCGAAGACGATGCGGCCGCCGCAGAGCACCGCCCTTATGCAGGAGCTGTCGGCAGAATACACCACATTGGAGACAAGGCTGTGGCAGGGGTTCATCCTCGGGCTGGAGAGGTCGAGCAGCACGGCGTCGGCGAGCCTGCCCTTCTCTATCTTTCCGGCGTCTATGCCGAAGGCCTCGGCACCGTTGAGCGTCGCCCAGAGGAATACCTCCTCAGCAGGGGCGAGCGTGGGGTTGCCCTGTACCTTGGCGAGCAGGGCGGCGAACTTCATCTCCTGGAGCATGTCGAGACAGTTGTCGGAGGACGCGCCGTCCGTGCCGAGCGTGATGCGGCAGCCGGACTCTATCGCAAGTTCATAGGGGAAGCGGCCGCTGCCGAGCTTCATGTTGGAGCAGGGGCAGTGCGACACCGTGACCCTGCGGCGGGAGAGTATCTCCCATTCCTGCCTGTCGACATGCACGCAGTGCGCGGCTATCACGTCCGGTCCGAGGAAGCCTATCGAATCGAGATAGCGCACGGGGGTCATCCCGTGCTCCCTCAGGCAGTCGCGCACTTCGGTCTCGGTCTCGGAGACATGTATATGGAGCCTCAGACCGTACCTGCGGGCGAAGTCGGCGGCCCTGCGGAGCTTCTTCTCCCCCACTGTATACACCGAATGCGGGGCTATCACGAGCTGCATGCGCCCTCCCGTGGGGTCGCTGAAGTTCTTCACGAAATCCATCTTCTGCTCCTCCACGGCCTTGGTGTGGTTCTCCATAACCGTAATGCCTATGGCGGCACGCATGCCCGACTGGTCGACGCTTTCTATCGTCTGCTCTATGTCGAAGTACATGTCGGAAAAGAAGGTACTCCCGGACGAGAGCATCTCCGCCGCCGCGATATCGCTCCCGCGCCTTATGTCGTCGGGCGTGAGCCTGTCCTCGTACGGCCAGATATGGTCTTCGAGCCACTGCTTGAGCGGAAGGTCGTCGGCATATCCGCGCAGCAGGGTCATCGCGGCATGCGTATGGGTGTTGAAGAACGAGGGGATTATCGCAAGTCCCGAGGCGTCCACCACCCTGTCGGCACGGGTGTCGTCCGGGGCGTCGAGATCGGCGAAGCGCCCGTCGGTAATCAGTATGTTCGCGCGGGAAGTGCCGTTGAGCACGCCCTTGAGCAGGATGCTGCCTCCCGTCATGAACTCGCGGTCCATATCCGCATAGGCGGCAAGTATGGGTTCCGCGCTCGCGAGAAGGCGCCTTCCCGTAGGGGTAAGGTCCATTCTGGAGCCGTTGCGCAAGAACAGCCTCGCACCCGTATATTTCTCGAGCTCGCCGATATGCCGGCTCACGGCCGGCTGGGTTATGCCGAACTCGCGGGCGGCGGCAGAGAAACTTCCCAGCCTCGCGGCGGCGACGAACACCTTAAGCCTGAAATCCTCGACAACCATATCCTTCAATCATACCTGTAAAACAAACATCTCCGGCCTCACTTCCGCCGGAGCGGAAACGGAACCGAAGATGCCGTGTCCATTCGATTTGCGTCCGGGCACTACTACTCGTCGGGAGAGATAGCCCCCATAGGGCAGGCATCGGCGCAGGCACCGCAGCTGATGCAGACCTCGGGGTCGATAGAATATACGTCTCCTTCCTTGATAGCCCCTGAAGGGCACTCACCCTGGCAAGTTCCACAAGCCACGCAGGTGTCCGGATTGATTTTGTATGCCATAAAAATGTTCTTTTAGATAGTCTTGCAAATGTAAGCGACAAAAATCAAACCGCCAAATTTAAGCACAAAGTTTTTGATTATATTTTTGCTATCTTTGCACATTATGAAGAGCATCATCATACTGTTTCTCGCTGCCTTCCTCGCCGCCGAAGGCCCTGTCAGGTTCGACAAGACCGTGCATGATTTCGGGGAGGTGCGCATGAGCGACGGAGAGCTCAGCTGCAGCTTCACGCTGACCAACGACTCTCCCGACACACTCAGCATATACGCCGTCATCTCCACCTGCGGCTGCACGAATGTCTCATGGACGAGGGAGCCCATAGCCCCTGGCGCCGAAGGCACCGTCACCGCGACCTACACCAACGACGAAGGGCCCTATCCCTTCGACAAGTCGCTCACGGTCTACACTTCGGCACAGAAAAAGCCCATAGTCCTGCATCTGCGGGGCACGGTAGTCAAAGAATCCGGCAGGAGGAAATAATGGCACAGAACAGCTACACCGACGAAAACATAAAGACCCTCGTCGGGCTCAAGCACATACGCAAGCGCCCGGGAATGTACATCGGCCGGCTAGGGGACGGACAGAATCCCGGAGACGGCATCTATGTGCTGCTCAAGGAGATAGTCGACAACTCCGTTGACGAGTTCTCGATGGGCTTCGGCAAGGAGATCAGAATAGGCATAGAAGGCTGCAAGGTGACGGTCAGGGACTTCGGACGAGGCATCCCGCTCGACTCCGTGGTAAGGGCCGTGAGCATACCCAACACCGGAGGCAAGTTCGACGGGAAGGCCTTCAAGAAGTCGGTCGGACTCAACGGCGTGGGCACGAAGGCGGTCAACGCCCTGTCGTCGTCGTTCTATGTATGCTCGTACAGGGACGGGGAATGCTCTTGGGCGAGTTTCGAGCGCGGAGAGCTCACCGGCAGCGGAAAGGACACGACTTCCGAGAAGAACGGCACCCTGGTAAGCTTCGTGCCCGACGGACTGATATTCGGCGAGTACGCCTACCAGGACGAGTATGTGGAGTCCATGATGAAGAACTACTCCTACCTGAAGAAGGGCCTCACCCTCAACCTCAACGGGAAGGGCTTCAAGTCGGAGAACGGACTTCTCGACCTCGTAAGGGACAACCTGAGCGAAGCGCCGCTGTACCCTCCGATACATCTCGAAGGAGAGGACATCGAAGTCGTGATAAGCCACGGCAACTCTTACGGAGAGAACATAGCGTCTTTCGTGAACGGGCAGAACACCCGCGACGGAGGCACGCACCTCGCCGCCTTCAGGGAGGCCGTCGCCAAGACCCTGAAGGAATTCTTCAAGAAGAACTACGAACCCGCCGACTGCCGCCAGGGCATAGTCGGTGCGATAAGCATCCAGATACAGGAGCCCAACTTCGAGGGCCAGACCAAGACCAAGCTCGGCTCCAACTACATGTGGGAAAGGCAGGCGCCCGACGCCGCCGGAGTACTGCACACCGAGGTAGGCCCCACTATCAGGACCTATGTCAACGACTTCATAGCGAAAAACCTCGACAACTACCTGCGCATACACAAGGAGATAGTGCCGGTAATCGAGGAGAAGATACGCTCTTCCCAGCAGGAGCGCGAGGAGATATCCGGAATACAGAAGAAGACCCGCGAACGCAACAAGCGCACCAACGTCTACAACCGCAAGCTCCGCGACTGCCGCTACCACTACAACGACAGGATCACGGAAAAGAACCAGGAGAACGTCAAGAACTCGTCGATATTCATCACCGAGGGAGACTCCGCGAGCGGAACGATCACCAAGGCGCGCAACGCCGACTACCAGGCCGTCTTCTCCCTGCGCGGAAAGCCTATCAACTGCTACAAGGAAAGCCGCAAGAAGGTCGCCGAGAACGACGAGCTCAACCTGCTGATTTCGGCCCTCGGAGTGGAGGACGACCTGCAGAACCTGCGCTACAACAACATAATAATAGCCACCGATGCCGACGACGACGGAATGCACATCAGGATGCTCGTGCTGACCTTCTTCCTGAAGTACTACCCCGACCTCGTGCGCCGCGGGCATGTGCACATACTCCAGACCCCCCTGTTCAGGGTCAAGGGCAAGGAGGGCAATGTCTACTGCTACAGCATCCAGGAGAAGGACAGGGCCGTCTCAAGGCTCAAAAAGGGAGCCGAGATAACCCGCTTCAAGGGTCTCGGAGAGATCTCGACGGACGAGTTCGTGGGCTTCATCGGCCCCGACATGAGGCTCGACCTCGTGGAGCTCTCCGACGAGGAGTCCATAGCGGAACTCATGGAGTTCTACATGGGCGACAACACCCTCGACCGCCAGCTCTTCACCTGCAGGAACCTGCGCAGCGAGGCCGAACTCGAAGACGTAAACATCTGACGACCATGAAACCTGAATTCTACGCCAGGATAATGCGCGCCCTCGGCTGGGTGGCCGACAGCGGAGCCGCACCGGAGCAGAAATGCGTGATACTCGGGGTGCCGCACACGAGCATCGCCGACTTCCTCGTGGCCTACTTCTATTACAAGAGCCTCGGCCACACCGCACATGTGATGATAAAGAAGGAATTCTTCTTCTGGCCGCTGGGAGCGCTGCTGCGCAAGTTCGGATGCATCCCCGTCGACAGGACCAACGGAGCGGCGGTCGTGCGCAGCGTCATCACCGAAATGGAGAAATGCAAGGGAGAGTTCCACCTGTGCATAGCTCCCGAAGGGACGCGCAAGCCCGTGAAGAAATGGAAAATGGGCTATCACTCGATAGCGAGGGCCCTCGACTGCCCCGTCTACCTGGGCTACTTCAACTGGGGCAACAAGCATGTCAGCATCGGCGAGAGGTTCATCTGCAGCGACAATGCCAGGGCAGACACGGAGCTGATACAGAAGAAGTACGAGGCCCTGCACCTCGTCGGGAAGAACCCGGAGAACTATTGCACACATTAAATTTTATAGCTATATTTGCAGCCCCCTTGACAGGGGGCTTTATTATCAATAAAATATCAACAGAAATGATCAAACAGTACGAAACCGTTTTCATTGCAACTCCCGTTTTGTCTGAGACCCAGATGAAGGAAGCGGTTGCCAAGTACGTCCAGCTCATCGCCGACAACGGCGGCGAGGTGGTGTACCAGGAGGACTGGGGGCTCAAGCAGCTCGCCTACCCCATCCAGCACAAAACCTCAGGATTCTACTACCTGATTGAGTTCAAGGCCAATCCCGAGTTCATCGCGACTCTCGAGACCCAGTACCACCGCGACGAGCGCATCATCCGCTACATCACCGTAGCCCTCGACAAGGATGCCGTGGCATACGCCGAGCACCGCCGTCAGAACCGCACCGCAAAGGCAGCCGCCCCCAAGGTGGAGGAGCCCAAGGCAGAGCCCGCAGCAGCGGACGCCGCACCCGAGGCACCTGCCGCAGACAATGCAGAAGTAACAGTTGAAGCATAATCAGGAGGAGCAATCATGGCAAATACGACGAACAACGAAATCCGTTATCTGAACCCTCCTACCGTAGAGGTTCGCAAGAAGAAATACTGCCGCTTCAAGAAGGCAGGCATCAAATATGTCGACTACAAGGATCCCGAGTTCCTCAAGAAGTTCCTCAACGAACAGGGCAAGATCCTTCCCCGCCGCATCACCGGTACTTCACTGAAGTTCCAGCGCAAGGTGGCCCAGGCTGTAAAGCGCGCCCGTTCGCTCGCACTTCTTCCCTATGTAACTGACCTCCTTAAATAATAATTGAAGCGTTATGAAAATCATACTCAAGAAAGATATTGCCAATCTCGGCGAGGCCGGAGATGTGGTTGAGGTAAAGACCGGGTACGCTCTCAATTATCTCGTTCCCCAGGGTTTCGCCTCTGTAGGCACCCCTTCGGCTCTCAAGCAGCATGCCGAGACTCTCCGCCAGAGGGCTCACAAGGAAGCGAAGCTCGTTGCCGAAGCACAGGCCCTGGCCGCCAGGATCGAGGCTCTCACGGTAGCCCTTACCGCCAAGGTGGGCGAAAGCGGAAAGCTTTACGGAGCCGTCACCTCATCCCAGGTTGCAGAGTCTCTCGCAGCCCAGGGCGTAGAGGTAGACAAGAGGAACGTAACCCTCCCCGAGATCAAGGAACTCGGCGAGTACGAGGGCAAGGTGAAATGCTACAAGGGCGTTTTCGCCACCGTCAAGGTAAGCGTCAGCGCCGAGGAGTAATCCTTCCCGCAACGCAAGAAGATATGGCCGGTTCCCGTCGGGGAGCCGGTCTTTCTTTGTATATGCAGCTGCCGTCATTATGGCCGGCAGCTATTTCCCGCAGCTTTCAAGGATTGACTGCTCGTAAGTCTTGCTTACGGGCACCGGAGGGATGTCGGCTATATCGAGCAGCAGGCTGTATCCTCCTCCGACGCCCCTGGACAGGGCGCGCACCTTGTCGATATTGACTATATACTTGCGGTGGCAGCGCATCAGGCTGCTGCCCTTGAAGCTCTCCTCGACCGTCTTCATCCTGCAGCGCAGGAAATAGCTCCGGAGCATGGAGGAACTGTCGGTATACCAGACCTTGATATAGTTGTCGTCCGACTCTATGAAATACAGGTTCGACAGGCTCACCGACAGGCTCATCGTACCCTTGTTGTCGAAGACGGTTATCTTCTTGGCGTCGCCTGATGTCTCCGGCTCGTCGGACACGGTGTCGGAATAGTTCATCAGCCGTATCGTATTGTTCTTGTCAATTATCGCAAAGTACATACCCGCAATCACATACGGCACTACGAGAGAAGTGAAGCAATAGAGCAGGGCGTTGAAGAATATGGACACGAAAGAATCGTCCTGCAGCCTTATGACCCCACTTGCGTTGCCCCTGATCGAGAACAGGGCGTAGAGCAGGCAGATTGCCACGACCTCGGCGAAGTTCCAGAGCACATACTGGAGGTAGTTCATCCTTATCTTGTTGCGGCTCAGGTACATGAGCCTCTTGCTGAAGATAATCACGAGCAGGCCTATCGCAAAGAAGGCCACCGTATAGCCGAAAGCCCTTCCGGTAGCGAGCTCGAACCACGCGTTATGCGAGAAGGGGATGCTGAACAGCATGAACACCAGCGAAAAGAACGCGGTGAACATCACCGTCGCCGTAAGCTGGTATTCCTCGCGCAGGTACTGCGGTATTTCCTTGAACAGGCCGGACATATTCAGGTTCAAAATTACCTCAAAATTTGCTATCTGCAAATTTTTTGAGAATTTCAATTAATAAGGTAATTTTGCGCACTAAACAAGAAGCGAAGATGATCAAGAGTAAGATTTGTGAAATGCTCGGCATACGCTATCCCCTGTTCCAGGGAGGAATGGCGTGGATAGCCGACGCGCGTCTCGCCGCGGCCGTATCGGAGGCAGGAGGACTGGGACTCGTCTCGTCCATAAACTTCGGCGCGCAGGCCGTCAGGGAAGAGATACGCAAATGCCGCGAACTGACAGACAAGCCTTTCGGAGTCAACATAATGCTCCAGGCGCCCGACGCCGCGGAAATCGCATCCATGGTAATAGAGGAAGGAGTGAAGATACTGACGACGGGAGCAGGCTCTCCGGCGGCATTCATGCCCGCGTGGAAGGCGGCAGGAATCAAGGTCATCCCCGTAGTCGCATCTGTCGCATACGCGATCAAGATGCAGGAGTGCGGAGCCGACGCGGTGATCGCCGAAGGGGCGGAGTCCGGCGGACACATAGGCAACAACCATACAATGGCGCTCGTGCCACAGATAGCGGACGCCCTCGATATTCCGGTAATGGCCGCGGGAGGGATCTTCGACGGACGCGGAGCGGCGGCGGCATTCATGCTCGGAGCCTGCGGAGTCCAGGTCGGCACGCGCTTCCTTATGGCTGACGAATGCCATATTCACGACAACTATAAGGAAAAGCTGATAAAGGCCTCGGATGTCTCGACCATGGTGACAGGCAAGTCAATGGGCGATGCCGTACGCTGCCTCAAGACTCCTTTCTCCAAGAAGTTCTTCCAGATGGAATACGACCCCTCGGTGCCCAGGGAAGAGGTGCTCAGGTTCGGCGCGGGCTCGCTGCGCAAGGCCGTATTCGACGGAGACAACGCCGGAGGAAGCTTCCTTGCGGGAGAGGTCGCAGGAATGATCAAAAGACGCGAGAGCGCGGCGGCGATAGTCGAGGACATAATGGGCAGTGCCGAGGAACTGCTCCGGGAGGCTCCGGAGCTTGTCAGGCCTTAAAACACACAGACAATGGAACATAGAGTAGCGGTCACGGGCATGGGCGTCATTTCGCCCGTAGGAAACGACGTGAAGACTTTCTGGGATTCGCTCGTCAAGGGAGTGAACGGAATCGGCCTCATCACCGACTTCCCAACAGAAGGCCTGCCCGTCAGGATAGCAGGAATGGTCAAGGACTTCGACGGTGAGAAGGCCGGCCTCGACAAGGGGTTCGTGCGCAAGCAGGACAGGTTCGTCCAGTACGGCATGGCCGCCGCGATACAGGCGGTGGAGGACTCGGGACTGCACACCGGCGGCGACGGTGCCAACATCGATCCTTTCAGGCTCGGAGTGTATGTAGGCTCCGGTATCGGCGGCTTCGAGACACAGTACCGCGAGACGGCCAAGATGATAGAGGAGCCCACCGGACGCTGGGTCTCTCCGCTCATGGTTCCGACGATAATCTCGAACATGGCGGCAGGGCAGATAGCCATACGCTTCCGCGCCAACGGCCCCTGCCTTGATGTAGTCACCGCCTGCGCCACGTCCACCAACACGCTCGGAGAGGCTTTCCGCGCGATACGCCACGGCTATGCCGACGCCATAATAGCCGGAGGTTGCGAACACATGACCACCCCGCTCGGAATTGCGGGCTTCGCCAACGCCAAGGCGCTCACCCGCGCCGAAGACCCCGCCTATGCGTCGCTCCCGTTCAGTGCCGACAGAGGCGGTTTCGTCATGGGAGACGGTGCGGCCGTGCTGGTACTCGAAGAACTCGGGCACGCACTGGAGCGCGGTGCGAGGATATATGCCGAAATGGTGGGATACGGCAACACCTGCGACGGCTACCACGCCACCGCACCGAGGCCCGACGGCCTGACGCAGTCGAGATGTATCGAAGACGCTCTGCGCGAAGCAGGATATGACGAGTCCCGGGACACTCTCTACATCAACGCGCACGGAACGGGAACCAGGCTCAACGACAGCGCCGAGACCAGGGCCTGCAAGCTGGCTCTCGGCGAGGCCGCATACAGGGCGCATCTGAGTTCGATCAAGTCGATGACGGGACACATGTTCGGTGCGGCCGGGGCGGCAGAGGCAATAGCGACGATAAAGACCCTGGAAGAGGGCATCGTCACGCCGACAATAAACCTGACGGCTCCGGATCCGGAGTGCGACCTCGACTACACCCCCTGCGAGGCGGTCAGCTGCGACATCACCCTGGGAATCTCGAATTCGTTCGGATTCGGAGGGCACAACGCCTGCGTCGCATTCCGCAGGTTCGCCGGAAGATAGGAATACAGGATATATCCGCCGGAGGCGGGGCCGCGGCCTGCACTACCTGTGCAGCAGCCCGGCCTCGAAATCGGCGAGCACCTGCTCACGCACCATTGCCCTCTGGAGCTTTCCGGTAGCGGTGTGAGGCAGTCCGCTGCAGACCCTGTAGTATTTCGGCCTCTTGTATGCCGCAAGCATCTGATGCGTGTTCACGAAATGCATCAGGTCCTTCAGGGAGAAAGAGGCGTCCCCGGGCACGACATAGGCCACGACCACCTGCTCCCTGAGCTTGTCCGGCAGGCCTACGACACAGGCCTCGGCCACACCGGGATATTCCAGCAGCACGCTTTCGACTTGGGCGGGATAGATGTTCTCGCCCGACGACACTATCATGTCGTCCTTCCTTGCCACGAGCGTGACATACGAATCCTTGTCCCAGGTGCCGAGATCTCCGGTGTAGAAGAACCCTTTATGGAAACGCGCGCCGGTAAGCTCGTCGTTGCCCATATAGTGCAGTCCGGACTTCGACACGGAAGATATTATGATCTCTCCCGTCTGCACACCGTCCCTGCTTACGAGCTCGTCCGGGTCGGCACACCTGTCAGGATAGACCTTGACGACGCGCACGTCGTCGTCCGTACACGCCCTGCCGCAGCTGCCTGCATGGTCGGGCAGGTCTTCGGGTCTGAGGAACGTGTTCCAGAATGTCTCCGTAGTCCCGTAACCGTTGAAGATGCGCGGCGTGAGGACTTCCATGAAACGCATGCAGTTCTCCCTGTCGAGCGGCGCACCCATGGTCACTATGCCCTTGAGGCTGCCCAGGTCGGCATGCGTCTGTTCCTGCACGCGGCAGAGCAGGGAGAGCACCGCGGGCACACCCACCAGGAAGGTTATCCCGTAGTCCTGGGTGTATTGCAGCGTCAGCCCGGCATTGAACTCGCGCAGGATCACCACCTCACCGCCTGCATAGAGCGTAGGGCAGGGGCCGCCGGAATGCAGGCCTCCCCTGTGGAACCACGGCGTCATGTTCATCGTACGGTCGGAAGGCGACAGAGGGAAATGCATTATCACGTCGTGCGCCGACAGCACCTCGTTTATCGAATACAGAGGCACACCCTTGGGGCGGCTGGTGGTTCCCGAAGTGTACAGGCGCGTACATTCGTCATAGATGTTCAGCGGTTCGGCCGGCTGCGGCTCGGCCTCGCTTCCCCCGCTCAGATATCCGTCGAAGCCGAGCTGCCCCTCCGGAGCGGTCCCTCCTACCGAAAGCACTGTCTCGGGGCGGTATGAGCTGAGCCTGAAGGCGGCCTCCACCGTATCGGCGAACGCAGCCTCATATACGAACACCCTGGGACGGGAGTCCTCGATGTTGAGCGCGAGCTCGCCGGCGGAAAGATAGTAGTTCACGGGGCAGTTCACCGCCCCTATCTTCTGAGGGGCAAGATAGCACAGGATGAATTCGATGCTGTTGTGCAGCATATACATCAGCGTGTCGCCCTTTCCGAGACCGCTGCGCTGCAACGCTCCGGCAAGCTGGTTCACGGCCGAGTTGAGTTCCGAATATGTAAGACGGATTCCCCTCGCTGGAGAGAACACCGCCGGACGGTCGCCGTAGCGGCGGACATTGCGCATGAAGCCTTCAATATAGGTAAAGGTACTTTCGAAAGTTTCCCTGAAAATCTCTTTGCGGTCCGTTTTCATTCTGCTGAAACTATTATGCTGGAATTCTGTCCTCCGAATCCGAAGGCATTGGACATGGCTGTCCTGACGCTGCACTTCCTGGCCTCCGCCGTGATTATGTCGACGCCTTCGCACGCCGGATCGAGTTCCGAAGTGCCTATCGTGGCCGGGAGGACGCCCTCGCGGCAGGCTAGCACGCAGCTGATGACCTCCGTGATTCCTCCGGCGCCCATCATGTGGCCCGTCGCGGCCTTAGTGGAGCTGACCGCCGGAGTGCAGGCGCCGAAGACTTCCCTTATGGCGGCGGCCTCGATACCGTCACCCACCGGGGTCGAAGTTCCGTGGGCGTTGACATAGCCTATATCTTCCGGCCCAAGACCTGCCTGCCTGAGGGCCTCGCGCATGCAGGCCCTGGCACCGCGGCCGTCGGGGGCCGGAGAGGTTATATGGTATGCGTCGTTGTTGCTTGCCGCGGAGAGCACATAGCCGAGTATCGCGGCGCCTCTCGCGCGGGCATGCTCCTCGGTCTCGAGTACGAGGGCTCCGCCGCCCTCACCCATTACGAAACCGTTGCGCCTGATATCGAAAGGACGGCATGCGGCCATAGGATCGGTCTCGCGGCTCAGGGCCTTGGCCATCGAAAGCGACGAAGTGACCAGAGGGCAGATTATGCTGTCGGCACCGACGGCGACCATGGCGTCGGCCTCGCCGCTGCGCAGCAGCATCATCGCCAACTTTATGGCGTCGCCTCCGGACGAGCATGCCGTGGACACCGTAATGCTGGGGCCCGTGAGGCCGTACTCGATAGCTATCTGCGCCGCCGCTATGTTGCCCAAGGTCTTGGGGACGAAACGCGGGCTGACCTTGCTCTCGCCGCTGCGCGTCATCTCTTCCTGGGTCGCGGCTATGTCCACGACTCCGGCCATTGCCGTACCCATAGTGATTCCTGTCCTGCCGGCTTCGGAAGCCGTGTCGAGTCCGCTCTGTCCGAGCGCCTCGGCCGCTGCGGCGAACGCATACTGCGAGAACCTGGACGAATCCTTCGCAAGCTTTCCGGGCATATAAAGTCCGGCGTCGAAGCCGCGCACCAGGGCCGCGACCCTCACCGGAATGTCTTCATCTGTGAAACGGTCGAGGACGCCTATTCCGCAGCGGCCGGAAACCAGGCTCCGCCAGAATTCTCCGACACCGGTCCCGACAGGCGTGACAGCGCCCATGCCAGTTATTGCAATTCTGCTCATATTTAATTTTAGTATTTAGCATTCAAAAATAGCGAAAATGCCGTTACGCGCAGGCCGCGCCCCGGCGTTTTCGCCACAAATTTCGCCACAAAAGCCCGGAAGGCCGCCTTTCACGCGAGGATACCGGCCAGGAGGGCCGTCTCGAACATGAACACGAGAGAGCCCAGCCATAGCGAAGTCGAAGGCCGCGACACCGGAAGCCTGCGTGAAGGCACCGAGATGTAGATCAGCGCGCAGAGCGCTCCCGCCGCATAGAGCAGCGGCGAGAAATGCACAAGGGCAATCTCGAACAGGCACGACGGCGCGAACGCCAGCGAATACGAGATACATGCCCTGCGGCTGCTTGCAAGCCACACTCCCCTCTGCACCAGGCCCAGGAGCAGCGAGAGTCCGAGCGAGGACAGAAAGCCGTACTGCGCCGACTCCGCAAGAAGGTACAGGGAGACGGCGCAGAAAATCAGCGAGGTGAGTGTATGGAAAACCTTTATCTTCAAGATTTCCGGACTAATCGGCGGTAGCCGCCTCTATCTTGCGCAGCATTGCGAACATTATGGTGCCGGCAATGCAGCACAGGGCCATAAGTATCGCCCAGATCACCCAGAGGGGCACTTCGCTCCAGAGGAGTCCGGGAATCGAGCTGAGGTAGTTGCCCACGGCCGTCGCCGCAAACCACATGCCCATCATCAGTCCCTTGAACTTCGGAGGGGCCACCTTGGAGACGAACGAGATTCCCATGGGAGAGAGCAGGAGCTCCGCGAAGGTAAGCACCAGATAGGTACCGATAAGGTAGGTCGGAACCACGGGATCGGGCGACGCGGTCTCGCCAAGTTCTGCGGGAGAGGCCTGTCCGAGCGATGCGAAAATCATTATAAGGTATCCGAGCGCGGCGATGAACATTCCGATTCCTATCTTCTTTGGCGCCGACGGCTCCATGCCGTTAGGATACTTTTCGCTCTTGCGCGACGCGAGGCTGCTGAATATGGCTACCGAGATAGGGGTCAGGAATATCACGAAGAAAGGATTGAACTGCTGGAAGATCTCGGGCTGGATTCCGATGCTGGCGGGAAGGCCTGAATAGACACAGTATGCACCGCCCCAGAGCAGCAGCGTAACAAGACCGTTGGTAATCTTCGCGTTAGCCTTCTCGGACTGGAACGCGCCGAACAGTGTGTAGATAGACACGGCGAGCATCGCGAGTATCCAGATGTTGAAGCCGAACCTCGGGACACCCTCGACGAAGGCCTGGGTATAGTCGCGCGCGAACAGGGTCAGGGTCTGTCCGTTCTGGTGGAACGCCATCCAGAAGAAGATTACGACCGCGAACACGAGGCACAGGGCCACGATACGGTCCTTCGTCTGCTTGGGAGTAAGTTCCTCCACCGCGGCGTTTCCGGAAGCCGCGGCCTGCTTGGCGTTGACATCGGCATGCCTGAACCAGCTCCTGCATCCGAAATAGATAAGGAGCGACACTACCAGAGATACGCAGGCGATAGCGAATCCCATGTTGTATGCCTGCGAAAGGTTGTCGATGTAGTAGCGGCTGAACGCCTCGGGCGACATGGCGAGCACGTCGGCGGAAGGCATCTGCGCCTGCAGGCCGGCAAGTCTCGCGGCATTGTCGGCAGAGATGACTCCGTCCAGGGTCTGATGCGCGAGCGCCGGGATGTCAGCCTTGTATATGAGCCCGTGGTCGCCGAGGAACCAGTTGCTGATCGCGTTGGCGGCCGAAGGAGCGAACATGGCGCCTATATTGATCGCCACATAGAACAGGCTGAACGCGGAATCCCTCTTGGAGGCATACTTGGGGTCGTCGTAGAGGTTGCCCACCATAACCTGGAGGTTTCCCTTGAAGAGGCCGGTACCGACCGCTATCAGCAGCAGCGCACCTATCATCAGGGCCACGCCCATGCCGTTCGCCGCCGTCGGAATCGAAAGGGCCAGATAGCCGAGGAACATCACTACCACACCGGTAACCACGCACTTGCCGTATCCTATCCTGTCGGCAAGCCATCCTCCGAGCACGGGCATGAAATACACCGCCGCGAGGAAAATACTGTAGACTTGAGTGGCCACCTTGGCCTCCCAGCCGAACTTGGCCTGGAGGAACAGCAGGAAAATGGCCAGCATGGTGTAATAGCCGAAACGCTCGCCGGTATTCGCGAGAGCCAGGGCGAAAAGGCCTTTAGGTTGTCCTTTGAACATAGTTTCTATTTTTTAAGATTCAGATTTCAGCACCTGCGCCCGGACTTCCGGCGTCCAACGCCTTGCTGCGCGGACGGCGCCGTTCAGGCACATCGAAGCCGAATATACGAATAATCCGAGAGCAATGCAAATAAACTTGTAATTTCCGCAGTCACGCTTCAGAAGCAGAACCTGAGTCCGCCGCTGAGCAGGCCCAGGCTGCCGAAGCCGGCCTCGGCGAAGCCGCGCACGCTGCGGCCGCCGAAATCTACGCCGACGGAAGAGAGATGCGCGGAAAGCAGGGGCCTGACGCTACTGTCGGGCGTGAGCGCGAGCATTACCCCGACGGCGGCCTTCGAATACATGCTCACATGCGGACGGCTGAACCACTTGACCGTGACCGAAGGCATAAGGGAAAGATACGAATAACTGCCCGTCCCGGCGTTTCCGGAAAAACGCAGCGTGCACCCCTCGTAGGCAAACACGCCCCCGACAGCCACGTTACGGTGCAGGTAGCGCCTGTATTCCACGCTGAACGCGCCCGTGGACGACAGCTCCTCGAGGTCGACGAAGCCGAGAGTGAAGGCGACCCCCAGGGCGCCTCCCAGGGCGCTGCCGATATGCACATGGCTCAAGGCGCCGTACGAGACCGAAATCTCGTTGTCCGGAAGGACATATCCCTGCTTAGAGGTAAAAGTCTGCGCGTATGCACCGAGCATCGGGACACACAATAGCGACAGGATCAATACAGACAGCTTCTTCATATACATCATGGTCGGTTAAGCGATCGATATTCCGGAAACACGGCGGAACTTCGGGTTCCAATATACGAATAATTTTGTTCCGCACGGGTTTTTGCGTATATTTGTTGTAATCAGGTAGGTTTTATTTGACTATCAACGGATTGGATAAAACTCGCACGAGAACGGGCAATGGATAAGAAAAAGCCGGACTGTTCCGAACCGCCATATTTCTCATGCTTTCAAATAACTCTTTATCTCACTTGCAAAGATAACATTTCTTTCTGAAAAGGCCATATAAACGGCTGCAATCTTACGGAATAAAAACATATCGGGAAAAACGAGCATACCGTAGCCGAGTCCCCATAACCACAGGTGCTCTATTGACAAAATAAAAGTGCTCAATCAGCAAAAAAGTGCTCATACAACAATTTGAAAAGTGCTCAATCGGCAAATAGTATAAAACGCTAAAATTTTGCAGAAAAAGTATTTATAATATTTGTGCCGGTAAATGCTATTTATTACTTTTGGAGAGTACTAAAGATAATAAATTCAAGTTTATATGAGCAGAAAAATCACTTTTCTTACCCTGTTTCTGTGGCTGATGACGGTAACTTTTCCTGTCATTGCGCAGCAGAAAG
>ERZ824598.2266-NODE-2266-length-20672-cov-4.359218_pt1 | contig 20672 bp, 19 predicted proteins | sample MGYA00519934_ERZ824598 | MGnify/ENA primary metagenome ERZ824598 (study PRJEB31778, sample SAMEA3449177) | human gut metagenome | biome: human gut; feature: human-associated habitat; material: faeces | place: United Kingdom | collected 2010/2012 ...
AGCGCATGACTGTTAATCATGATGTCACTGGTTCGAGCCCAGTTGGGGGAGCCACAACAGAGTAGTCTTTTGACTGCTCTGTTTTCTTTTTTAGGCTCTATAATAAAAGTGGCTCTATAATAAAAGTGGCTCAATTTCAATAGTTGGGGTAACCCGAAAAATAGAATATATGATAATTACAAGCGGCAGAGAATTATTCTGTCGCTTGTTTTTTAATCATATTAAGGTGTAAAAACATTAGTTGACAAAATTAACTTTATGTGTTACTATGAAAATATAGAAATTGCACAAAGCACAAAAATACAGTTTATAGATAAAGGAGGTAATTAATTATGAAAAAAGCATTTTTATTGTTCCTTATGTTAATAATAGCTTGTTTTATTATCATCGGCTGTAAAGACTCTTCAAATAACACCAATAATTCGAGTAATGCAAATGTTGGAGTGTTAAGAGATTTATCTGTGAATTTGGAAAAGAACTATAGCGTTCCCGATTCTGACAGCAATGTAATTGAACTTACTTCAACACCTGATGAACTTTATCAAAATGACCTTAAGAAATTAATATCAATATCGGATGATGTGATCCGTGTAACAGTTCAAAATGTGGCTTATACAAGCTACGAAGGCGTTGCTTGGACAAAATTAGATGTCCTGATAACTGATACATTAAAAGGAGATTTAAAAGTCGGAGATGTAATATCAGTATTTAATTTGGGTGGATATATTCCGCTTAGTGACCATATTGAAGGACATAATGATGCGTTTCGATTTAAAAATTTAAGTGCAGAGGAAATTAAAACGACTTTTCTTAAAGAAACAATTGACGGTGAAAAAACGGTTCAAAAGTCGGATGATTTGATACTGTGTTTAGTTCAAACTCCTAAGAATAGTCCGTTGCCGAACGGTGCATATGAAAGAGTTTCTTATACAGGTCAGTTATATGCTGATGGCGACAATAAATTTGTTCAGTTGATTACTGACAGTTCCGAAACAACAGAGAAAACATATTCCTATGACGATATCAAGAAAATGACTGAATAGAGCAAATTATGAAAAGCGATAATCATGGAGGTGTTTCTATTGAAAAAAGCAATATGTTTTACTTTATGTCTGCTTACTTTTTTCTTTATCAGCGGTTGTAATAGTATGAATTTTTCTAAGAAATCAACCGAAACAGGAACTTATGTCAATGATGAAGTGTCGCTTGAGATAAAGAATGATAGTATTGACAATTCGGGATTAGTGTTACTGATTTCAAACAAAACAAACACCGATCTTACTTATGATTCAACTTATTATATAGAACAAAAAAAGAATGGAGTTTGGTATTCATCAGATAATGAACAATATTTTAATGCATTAGCGATATTGTTGGAATCAAAGGCTACGAATGAATTTGAAGTAGATTTTGAGACTACTCTTCCGCAAGGGGAATATAGAATAATTAAATCCATAAATGTTTCAACCGGAAGCATTCCTTTGATGGTAGATTTCAAAATATCCTAGCATAATGAGAATATCCGGATTGCGATAGTAACAGGCTTAATGTCAATAGTTGGGGAACCCGAAAAAATAGAATATATGATAATCACAAGCGACAGGAATTATGCTGTCGCTTGTTTGACTGTTAAAATACAAACCATACTATTTAATTTTGCATTGAATTTAATTGAGAGGTGCTATATAATTAATATTAGAGTAATAAAATATTAAAATTCTGAATTTAAAGGGTGATTATTATGCCGTTGCAGATTGTTCGGAATGATATAACTAAGATGAAATGTGACGCAATTGTTAATGCGGCGAACAGTTCGTTGCTTGGCGGAGGCGGTGTTGACGGTGCGATTCACCGTGCGGCGGGGAATGAATTGCTTAATGAATGCAGAAAACTTGGCGGTTGCAGAACGGGTGAGGCGAAAATTACGGGTGCGTACAAACTGCCCTGCAAGTTTGTTATTCACACGGTCGGCCCTGTGTGGCAAGGCGGAAATTATCATGAGGAAGAACTGCTTTCATCATGTTATCGTAACTCGTTGCAGCTTGCAAAGGCTTATGAATGCGAATCGGTTGCCTTTCCTTTGATTTCATCGGGGGTTTACGGCTATCCGAAAGAACAGGCATTACAGGTGGCAATCAACGAAATCTGTAAATTTCTTGCAGACAACGATATGCTCGTTTATATTGTTGTGTTTGACAAAGACGGATTCCGTGTCAGCAAAAAGCTTGTTCGTGATATTGCCGAATACATTGACGAACACTATGTTGAAACGCACTATTCCGAAAACCGCAGTCGTGGATTATCCCGTCTTTTAAGACAGCCGGAGACTTATCCAATGCAAACCGCAGCTTTGAATTTAGCTGATGTTGTAAATCAGCTTGATGAAAGCTTTTCTCAGATGCTTTTGCGTAAAATTGACGAAAAAGGTCTTACGGATTCTCCGCTTTATTGATGAGCGCGGGGAAACGGATGCCGCTGTATACAAGCGGGCAAATATCGACCGCAAGCTGTTTTCTAAAATAAGAAACAATGTCAACTATAAACCTAAGAAAACTACCGCAATTGCCTTTGCCGTTGCACTTGAACTGTCGCTTGATGAAACTAAAGAAATGCTCCAAAAGGCCGGCTATGCACTTTCGCATTCGAACAAGTTTGATGTTATCATTGAATATTTTATTCAAAAGGGCGAGTATGATATTTTTACTGTAAACGAGGCTTTATTTGAATTTGACCAAGTTTTGTTGGGCCAGTAAATGTCGCATTTCAGGCGACCATATGTTATCCCGAAAGTTATATGATTAAGTCAAGATAAAAAACTTAATTACTTTTGGAGGTAACAACTATGAAAAACAACATTACAGAATTGGTATTCATTCTTGACAGAAGCGGTTCAATGTCAGGACTTGAACAGGACACAATCGGCGGATTTAATTCGCTTATTGAAAAGCAACGCAGACAGAATGGCAAGTGCTATGTTTCAACCGTATTGTTTGATCACGAAACCGAGGTTCTTCATGACAGGGTTGAATTGTCTGAAATTTCAAAAATGACTGAAAACGATTATACGGTTCGTGGCTCAACTGCACTCATTGACGCTATCGGCGGTGCAATTCATCACATTGGCAACATTCATAAGTATGCAAGAGAAGAAGATGTTCCCGAACACACCTTGTTTGTGATTATGACCGACGGAATGGAGAACGCAAGCCGTATCTATTCAAGCAATAAGGTCAAGAAAATGATTGAGCGTCAGAAAAATCGCTACGGCTGGGAATTTCTTTTTATCGGAGCTAACATTGATTCCGTTGAAACCGCAAAGCATTTTGGAATCAATTCCGACCGCTCCGTTAATTATCACGCTGACGGTCAGGGTACGGCTGTTGTTTTTGACGCAGTATCGAAAACCGTGTGCAATTTCAGAAAAAGCAGACCGCTTTCGTCGTCTTGGAGTGATGAGATAGACAAGGACTACGAAAGCAGAAAATAAGAGGCAAATTAGTTTTAATTTCTGCATTTATACCATAAACAAAAGACCTATATTTACTTTAGAATAAGTAAATATAGGTCAAATTTATTGAAGTCACATTGGAAAGAATCAATCTTTTTATACTTGAAATTACTTTTAATGCATTTTGGCATTTTTGTGAGTTCATTTTTTACAAACCAAATTTTATGATTTGGGTCAACTTTGTCTGCAATTCCATTTTTGTTTATACATTCAACATTTTCAAATGCCTCAAACCAGTTTTCTTTGTAGGTGCAAAGGTGGGTGTTGTTCGGATAATAATACGACATAATTCCGAATGCACTGTCGCAGTAAACAAAAGTGTCTGATTCTGACTGTTGAGAACTGAATCTTTCACGAAAATTTGTCATTGACGGATTATATTCAAACAATCCTGTTGCAACAAGACAGCCGATATTTACAACGCAAAGCAGGGTGCATATTACTTTGCTCGGCTTTGGTTTTATATCTTTTACGCCGAAAGCAACGAGAATTGCAAAGATACCGAGAATTACAACGCCGTATCTTGCAATGTAAAACGGGCGTATAAAAACGGTTACGAACAACCCGATTATTTGAATCCCCATAACGCAGACATCTGCGAAAATTATACACAATTTTCGGTTGCTCTTTTTCATAAGAACAAGTGCAGATACTGCTATGCCCGATATGAATACAATTACAGACAACGGTTCAACTCCGCTGAGCCAAAAATTACTTGAGGCAGATTTTGTTTGATTTAAAAGAGGAATTATCCAAAATGAATATCCTGCCACCATAATAAGGTCTGCAATAATAACACGCTTGAACAAATTTCTGCCTTTAATGAGCAGATATATATTTGCAAAAGCAAAGATAATTGCAACTGCAAGAAGTGCGTAGATGTGATTGTATGCAGCCCCAAGTCCTGCTATAGCAAATAAAATGCAGTGATGAAACTTTTTGTTTGCTATAAAAAGCAGGGACTCAATAAAGCATAATGTAACAAAAAATATGCTCCATGAGTATGACCTTTGCTGAACGCTGAAATAGAGCATCATTGGCACAGCTCCGACAGTCAGCATATAAATTATTGATGTTTTACTGCCGTAGTGCTTTTTTATGATTGTGCATCCCAAAAACAGCGTTGCAATGTAACCGATTGCCGAAAATATTTTTGTTGTTGTTATTGAGTATCCAAAGATGCAACAAAATGTTTTCAGCGACAAAAAATACAGCGGTGGGTGCATATCGGATTTCAGAATATTGATTATGTCTGAGTAATTGTGCTGAATCAGCGACAGCGTGTACGCCTCGTCAAACCATATATTGTCATTAAATATAAGTGTCAGGGAAAACAATGACAAAACGGCAAATATGATATATACCGTATGATTTGCTCTGACTTTTAATTTGCTCATCATAATATCTCCGTTTCTGAGTTTATAGGATAATTTTACCATTACAGGGCTATAAATTCAAGATTAACGGAAAACGGTCTGTCTGTGATAAGTGTTTTACACACCTGAAAAGCTGAGAACTTTTTCGACTGATTTTGAATACACTTTCCATTCCTCCTGCTTTTCTTTAAGGCGTTTTGTGCCTTTGCGGGTGAGGTGGTAGTATTTACGCTTTCTGCCGTCAAATTCTTCCCAGTAGCTTTCAAGCAGATTTTCTTCTTCAAGTGCGTGAAGAATGGGGTAGAGAGTACCCTCTTTAAGCTCAAACACGCTCTCGCTCTGTAACTCAAGCTCCTTAATAATTTTGTATCCGTACATATCGCTTTTCTTTAAAACGCTCATAACAAGCATTGCTGTACTGCCTTTGATAAGTTCTTTACTAATTTTCATTTTATTTGCTCCTTTCCGATTAGCTCCGAATGAAAAAATTAAATCCGGTTTCGTATTCTTTTTTATGTTCAATAGGTTCGCATATATTGGATATTTTACCGTACGAAACACTTATGTCAATTGTTTTGTATGTTTGACCTTTTTTGTCGATAACAAATGTTATACAGGGGTACAGACTGTATTTTGGGTTTCCGAGATTATCATTAGCATAGTATATTTTTGAGATTGCCGAAGCCTTATAGATAAGAGATTTTTCGTATAATTTACTGATTGAATCTCCAACCTTGAGAGTATTTATTGCGTCAACCTCTTTCGTGGTTAATAACAAATCGTCATAGAAAATTGATGTGTTTAAAGCGTTATAATCTAAAGATAGATACATATTGCAATTGATGTCGTTGACTGAAATCATATTGCCGTTATGCCGATATACATACTCTTTGTCTAAAGAATCAAATGTCGGATGTTTGCCGTATTTGAAATTCAGTTGAAAGTCAAATCCGTTTGCTTTTGCATTGTCCAAAAATTCATTGCTTGTGGTTTTTAGATTGGCATTCATCACAAAATCAATTATTTTTTCTCTTTCGGCAAGAATTTCGGTAGATTTTGAATTTATCTCTACTCTTGAAATAACTGCACAAATTCCCATGATGAGAAAATTGACAGAGAGAAATACAATGAAAATATTTTTGAATACTTTAGTTATTTTCAGATGAATTTTTCTGCCTTTCATCCGCTCGTTTCCTCTGATTTTAATCAGAACCGCAATTGCCCACAGCAACAACAGTGCCATAATTATAAAAGGAATTGCCGTGTAGCACCACTCATTGACTGCCGAATACTCAATATTTTCATATGCAAACAGACTGTCAATATACGCAATCGGACCTTTTGTGATGATAGTCATAATCGCATAAATCGCAGGTTGGAAGATTGACGAAAATTTGATTATAAGAAGAAATGAGCCTTGCAATGTTATTGAGATTGCAGACATTAAAACCTGAAAGCCAAGCGATATTATGATGAAGATTGCAACCGATTTGTGACTTTTCTTTTGACTGTAAATTATCATCAGCACATATGCGGTAAGAATTATCAGCGACCAAAAATCAAACATTGCGTAATGCGTCAAGTTTGAATATTCTGCAACATAGCAGAATAGAGGTGATGCGTTTACGGTTGCCATAAAAAGTGCGGTAACAGCCACAAGACAAATGAATGTGAATACTCCACGATATTTATTTTGGTGGAGAGCATTCAACGGCACGGCGGTGTCATCAGGATTGCCCATTTCTTCGGTGGCACGCTTTTCGGCTTCTTCTTTTGAGTATCCTATGTCAACATAATAGTCGATTTTGTCAAGCAAGTGCGATTCAAGCTCTGATGTGATTAGCTTTCGGGAGTGCTTGTCGCTAATTTGCTCCGACACTTTGTCGATAAAACGGTTTGTCATACTATCCCTCCTTTTTCTATTTTTTGCTAATATAGGATTCAGTTACCGCTCCGTCTTTTATATGCAAATTATTATGGATATGGTTTGAATCGGAATTGTTTTCACCTCTGTTCAAGTATATTGAAAGGTCAATTTGATATTCAAGTTTATCAGTCCCTCTGTAGTATGTTTTTTTAATATGATCCGCATATTTCAATAATCCTGACTGCTCGATGCTTTCAAGTGTTGTACCAACATCAATATTTCTGATTGATTCCATATCAGCTAATATTTTCGGACTTTCGTCATATGCTATGTTATCCTCATATATATCGCTGTCATAGGTGAAATCACCTAATCTAAGATAAAAGGGAACAAAAATATCACCTGTGTTGTATGACAACGATATGCAATCTTCTGTGATATCAGGTTCGGACGAAAGTTCAATTTCACCGCCCCTGTCATAATATGTAACTCTGTTTGTATCTTTATAATATTGATAATATCCCAGAGATTCTAAGTTATCGGAAATTTCTGAATCTTCTTTTGTTAAATCTGCATTGAATACATACTCCGACATCTCCTGACAACTTGACAAATAACTGTTGCCTGTTATTAAATCATCAATTGCTCTATAAGAAGTGGCAGTCAGCATAACCACAAGATTTACAGTTAAAAATACACTTATGCAGGCTTCAATAATGTGTATCGAAACTTTTGGCTTCTTGTAATTGGTAATGGTTTCAATTCGTGAAATTCTGACAAAAAGCAGAATTGACCAAATAATAAAAAATAATCCTAAAATATAAGGCATGACTTCAAAACAGAAACCTGTTAATATATCAGAATCTGTGGGTACACCTAAGAAAATACATTGTAAATATGCATGAAGTCCTTCCGTTAATATTTTTGCAATTGCATACATTGCAGGTTGGTAAAAGTAAAACATATTAGCCGGAACTGATGAAGAAACAGGATATTCGTCATACCCCACAAGGATAGAACCAAATTGTAAAATAAATGAAATTGCGACAAACAGCGGAATAAACTTTAGGTTATTTTTTCGGGATAATATTAACATTACAACATATGCAATCAGAAAAGCAAGCGAAACAAAATCGCATAGTATGCTGTGCCTGTATGTGTTTAATTCAAAGCTGTATATAAAAGCGTCACGAAACCATATTGTGCAGAAGAACATCAGTATTATAACACCGCAACAGATGAATGATATTAGATCTCGATAGTTATTGTTGTGCAGAGCATTCAACGGCACGGCGGTGTCCTCAGGATTGCCCATTTCTTCGGTGGCACGCTTTTCGGCTTCTTCTTTTGAATAGCCAATGTCAACATAATAGTCGATTTTGTCAAGCAAGTGCGATTCAAGCTCGGCTGTAATTAGCTTTCGGGAGTGTTTGTCACAAATTTGTTCGGCAACCTTTTCTATAAAACCGTTAGTCATAATATCCCTCCTTTCAGGGTTTTCGTTTAATCACAATAATCAGTAACTTTACCGTCCTCTATGGTCAGATTCTTAAAGAAAAAGTTTGAGCCGTCATCAGAAGTATCATCGTATCCTTTAAAATAAATTGTAAAGTTTATTTCATATACAGTTTTCTTCTTATCTTGATAATATGTTTTGCATATTCCATTAGCCCATTTTAAAAGTCCCGATTCTTTTATGCTTTCAAAGTCATCTCCCTTGTCAATCTTTTTGATTGCATCTACATCGGACAAAATTTCGGGAGTTTTATCGTATATATCCCTCTCATTAATGAAAGCTCCTACGCTTTCATCGTATGTAATAAATCTATTGTTCAAATTGTATGAAAGGGTTGTGTATCTTCCGTTGTTATCCATACCAGTTCCAACTGATATTGTGCCGCCTTTGCCGTAAAATTCGGCAGGGGTTTCTGTATCCGCATAGTATCCCTCAAGCGTCAGTTTATCTATAATTTCAGACTTATTCTGTGTTAAATCTGCATTAAGAACATATTCCGACATTTTTTCACGGCTTGCAGAATAACTGTTTCCTGTTGCAAAATCATTGACAGTTCTGTATGCTGTGGCAGTGACCGTTATAATAAGATTTACGGACAAAAATACGCTTGCACATATTTCTATAAGGCGGATAGGTATGTTGTATTTTTTACGATTGTCAACTCTTTCTGCTTTCAATATTTTAATGAAAAGTATGATTGACCATATTATAAATAATAACCCTAAAATATAGGGCAAAACATTAAAATAGAAAGAATCGATTTCGGCAGGAACTTCAATGAAAATACATTTTGAATACGCAACAAATCCCTCTGTGACTATTTTTACAATTGCGTACATTGCTGGCTGGTAAAAATAAAACATATTCGGCGGTGCTGTTGATGTGAGTGCAGCCTCGTTGTAATCGTAAATAATAACGGAGAAAAATTGCAGGATAAAAGAAATCGCCACAAATAACGGAATGATTTTAATGTGCTTTTTTCTTGCCAATATTAACATTACAACATATGCAATCAGAAAAGCGAGCGAAACAAAATCGCATAGTATGCTGTGTCTGTATGATTGGTTATCGTAGCTGTATATAAAAGCGTCACGAAACCATATTGTGCAGAGAAACATAATTACAATAACACCGCAACATATGAATGACAGCAGGTCACGAAAGTTATTGTTGTGCAGAGCATTTAACGGAACAGCCGTGTCATTGGGATTGCCCATTTCTTCGGTGGCACGCTTTTCGGCTTCTTCTCTTGAGTAGCCTATGTCAATATAGTAGTCGATTTTGTCAAGCAAGTGCGATTCAAGCTCTGATGTGATTAGTTCCCGAGAGCGTTCATCTTCAATTTGCTCGGCTACTTTTTCAAGAAATTTATTCTTCATATTATCCCTCCCATTTCTATAATACCTCGCAGTTCTATATACATAGATTATCTATGCATATAGAATAATACATTTTTAAAGCATAGTCAAGGGGGGAGGTAAAAATTTTTGAGTGGGATTTTATAATAAATCAAATTATATAAAAGCCGCAAAGCTATTGTCATACATTAGCTGCGAACCTTGTTCGCCATTTGTTTTGTGTGTAAACACAAAACAATAAATATCTGTATTGAATTTGTTGTTAAATAATCATTTTGCCCCAAGCTTACGCTTGTGACGATTGGCGAACACGGTTCGCCGCTACAAATGAATACATAATTTCCATAATATCAAAACATTTTTGTAAAACATAAAATTTCATCAAGGCGGGCGTCCAATGAACGCCCCTACAGAATTGATACAGAAAAACACGGCTTGTTCATTTTCCGAACAAGCCGTGTTTCATATCAAAATGTTTAAATTACTGTTCTTTCAGAACACCGTTGCGGTAGGCGCAGAGGAGCATTGAAAGTCCTTCAATGCGGTTACGGATTGTCTGACCGTCATCGGTTTGTGCAACACGGATTCGGTTTTCCGAGGTGTCAAAAACTTTTGTTGTTGAGAGAATGTCCTTGTTTGATTTGATTGCGTTGTCAATTCCCGCAAAGGGTTCGTGGGTGACAATTCGCATACCGTAGGAATTATAGACAAGAGTGTAGCCCGCCGTGCCTGTTTTGTCCTGATATGCTCTGCAAAATCCGCCGTCAATCACAATCAGCTTGCCGTTAGCCTTTATCGGACTTTCGCCCTTTTTGCGGATAACGGGCACATGACCGTTGATTATGTGACCGTGATTTTCCGAAAGACCGAATTCTTTCAAAATCCTTACGCAGGCGTCTTCATCGTGATAGAGCGTGTAGTAATGGTTGCGTGTTTCCGTGTGAGTTTCGGAATCGTCAATAAAGAAACGCTCAAACGAACACATCTTTTCTCTGCCGAAAAGCGGTGAATGTTTTCCGCACCAGAGATACCACATATAGTCGTTGCCTTTTTGCCTTTCGGGAGAATTTTCGGGGGCAGAGTGTCCCTGGCGAACAATCTTTTCAAGCTCATCAAGCAATGCTTTTCCCGAAAGCACACAGTTGCCCGTGTCAAATTCCATAAAACTGCCGTCCTTATTCATCGGAATACAGCCGTGGAGCAAAAGATTGTTGTTGCAACACTTGTACATTCCGCCCTTGGCAAACAGAAAATCAATGTGTCTTTTCAGCTTTTCACTTGCCATAAAGGCATTTTTAAGCTGTTCCATAACCCGTTTTTCCGTCTTTGTCAGCTCATACGGATAGTCATGGTCAACTGTGGGGAAGAAGGTGTCGGAAATCGGATACTTCTTTTCGCCGACAGTTACGGTCGCATTTTCAAAATCAATCTTGTCAAGCAATCGCCTGTCGCTCATATTAAAGTTAGGATTGCGGCTGACAAGCTGACCTTCAAGCTTAAAGAGAATAACGGCAATCGCCTTGTGCATATCGGCAACAAGCAACGGATCGTTTGAGGTGTAGGGCGAATCCGCAAAAGGACCTTTCGGCATAAAGCGTTCAACATTTCCGCCGCCGTAAACATCCTTTGCAAAAAGCGAGAGGTCACGCAGACTTATTCCGTAGCCGACCTCGATTGTGTCAAGATTGCCGTATGAAAATGCGTTGTTAAGTGCAGCGGCAATGCAAGCCATACTGCCCGATGCCGCACCCATCCAAAGAATATCGTGATTGCCCCACTGAATGTCAACACCGTGGTGCATCATAAGGTCGTCAAGCACAATGTCAGGTCTTGCACCTCTGTCGAAAATGTCGCCGACAATGTGGAGTTTGTCAACAATAAGTCTTTTTATCGTGTCACAAAGCGAGAGTATGAAAACATCGGCTTGTTCTGCCTCAATAATTGTGTGCAGAATATTTTCGTGGTAGGTTTCACGGTCTTTTTTGCCTGAATCACCGAACATAAGCTCCTCAATGATGTAGGCATAATGCTTTGGCAGAGTTTTACGAACCTTGCTTCGTGTGTATTTGGAAGAAATGTGTCGGCAGATTGCAAGCAATCTTATGAGTGTTAATCTGTACCATTCTTCAATGTCGGTTATTTCGCTTTTGTAAACACTGAGTTTTTCCTTTGGATAATAAATCAGCGTTGCAAGCTCGGCACGCTGTTCGGATGTGAGAGTATTTGAAAAAAGGTCGTCAATCTTTTCTCTGATTGAACCCGATGCGTTGTTGAGAATATGTCTGAATGCCTCGTGCTCTCCGTGAATATCGGAAAGAAAATGTTCCGTACCTTTCGGCAAATCAAGGATTGCGTGAAGATTAATCATCTCTGCCGCCGCCGACTGAATGTTCGGATACTGCTCCGAAAGTGCCTCAAGATAGAGAATATTTTCCTGCATTTGCTTTTCATCGTAATGTTTCATCAAGTTCGCCTCCGAAAAAACTTTTACTGAAATCAGTGTATCACAACGCAAAAATTATATCAATATTATTGCAAAAGATTTTGCGGAATTTTCTGCAAAAACAAAACACCCGATTTCCGTTTTGGTCGGAAATCGGGCATAAAATGTGAGAATGTATGTGTGATTTATGTAAAGGAGCGTACAATGCTCCTGCGGGCGCCCAATGAGCGCCCTTACTGAATTGCGGAAATCGGTAAATTTACATAATTGAGCAAACAAGGTCTGTGTATTCGGACGGATTTTCAAGCGGAAGTCCTGCGATTAGAAGCGCCTGACTGTAGAGAACCTCGGCATACTTCTTTGCTCTGTCAACATCGCTCTTGATAAATTCTTCCATCTTCTTAACGGCAGGGTGTGAAAGGTTAAGCTCAAGCACACGCTGAGCCTTCATATTTGCGTCAGGCTGAACTGAGTTGAAATACTTTTCCATTTCAAATGAAATACCGCCCTTTGCCGTAAGGCAAACAGGATGTGAAACAAGTTTCTTTGATGCGGTAACCTCTGCAACCTTGTCACCGAGTGTTTCCTTAACAAATGTAAGAAGTGCGTCCTTGTTTTCTTCATCCTCTTTATTTTCCTCGGTTTCAATGCCAAGGTCATCGTTCATTGCCGAACAGAACTTCTTTTCCTTATATGTCATGAGTGACTGTAGAGTAAACTCGTCAATCTCCTCTGTGCAGTAAAGAATTTCGTAACCCTTTGAGCGGATAAGCTCTGTCTGCGGAAGTGTGTCGATTGCAGCGGCATTTTCGCCTGTTGCAAAGTAGATGAACTTCTGGTCTTCTTTCATTCTGTCAACATATTCCGAAAGCGTAACAAGCTTTTTCTCGCTTGAAGAATAGAACATAATAAGGTCCTGAAGTTCTTCCTTGTGCATACCGTAGTCCGAAACAACACCGTATTTAAGCTGTCTGCCGAATGCGTTGAAGAATTTTTCGTAATTCTCACGGTCATTCTGAAGCATTGAAGTAAGCTCGTTTTTAATCTTCTTTTCAATGTTCTGAGCAATTGTAATGAGGTGACGGTCATGCTGGAGCATTTCTCTTGAAATGTTGAGCGAAAGGTCTGCGCTGTCAACAATACCCTTTACAAAACGGAAGTGCTCGGGCAAAAGCTCTTCGCAGTTATCCATAATAAGCACACCGCTTGAATAAAGCTGAAGTCCCTTTTTGTATTCCTTAGTGTAGTAGTCATAAGGAGCAACAGACGGAATAAAGAGCAATGCCTTGTAGGTTACAACACCCTCAACAGAAGTTACGATAGTTTTAAGTGGCTTGTCCATAGCCATAAATTTTTCGCTGTAGAACTTGTCATATTCTTCCTGAGTAACATCTTTCTTTCTTCTCTGCCAAAGAGGAATCATGCTGTTGAGTGTTACGGTTTCCGTGTAATCCTCATATTCGGGCTTGTCGCTGTCCTTGGTTTCTTCCTTAACTCTGCTCTTTGTCATATCCATAACAATCGGGTAGCGGATGTAGTCGGAATACTTCTTGACAAGTCCCTGTATTCTGTACTGCTCAAGGAATTCGTCATAGTTTTCTTCGTCTGTGTTATCCTTGATTTCAAGAATAATCTCTGTGCCGGCATTTTCCTTTTCAATCTCGCTGATTGTGTAACCGTCTGCACCGCTTGACTGCCAGCAATATGCCGTATCCTCGCCATATTTCTTTGTGTTTACGGTAATCTTCTTTGCAACCATAAATGCCGAGTAGAAACCAACGCCGAACTGACCGATAATGTCAATGTCGTCCTGCTTTTCTTCCATGCTCTGCTTGAATTTGAGTGAGCCTGAGGATGCGATTGTGCCGAGGTTGTTTTCAAGGTCATCCTTGTTCATGCCGATACCGTTATCCGTGATTGTAAGAGTACGGCTTTCTTTGTCGGGCTTTAAAACGATTTTGAAATCGCCTCTGTCAAGACCGACCTTGTCATCGGTAAGAGAAATGAAGCAAAGCTTGTCGATAGCGTCGCTTGCATTTGAAATAATCTCACGAAGAAAAATTTCTTTGTGAGTATAAATTGAGTTAATCATAAGGTCAAGAAGTCTTTTTGACTCTGATTTAAACTGTTTCTTTGCCATAAAAATCTTCCTTTTCATAATAATACATAAATTAAGAAGCCTTGTTCAAAACCGCAATTTGCATAGCTTTTCACACAAGCCTCTCATTAAACTATAATTATACTACAAAAGGTCAACTGTTTCAATATATAAAAAGTCCGAATGTGTCATATAGGGCGAATTTTGGTGAAATTTGTCATTGCAATGGCGGCGTTTTCGTTTTATAATCTACTTAATAACTGCATTGAAAAAGAAAGGAGAATTAAATGACATATTCAGACGGTACAAACAGCGGATTTTCAAGAAGAAATCACTATGTGGGACAGCCTGCCGTAAAAGTTGGAAGTTCAAATTTTGACTACTACAGAAAGCCTGAAAAAAGTCATGGCTTTGCAAAGAGAGTCGCATTTTTTGCGTACTTTCCGCTTTTGATTCTATGGCTTGAAACCGACCTTAAAATTGCGTCGGGGTTTGATGTGCTCGGCGGTTTTGCTTTCACATTCCTGTTCACAATCGTGCTTTCGGCGGTACTTGTTTTGTTGTGTTCTTTTTCAAAACGCAGAGGGGTAAACAGAGGGATTGCAACCGTACTCACGGCTGTGCTGACGATATGGTACGGTGTGCAGATGATATACTATAATGTTTTCGGCACAATGGTTGTTGTAAGCAGCGTTACAAACGGCGGTGCAGGGCAGGCATTCAATTCAATTGATATGATTATGACTGCGATAACAAGCAGAATTGTGTTTGTTGTTTTACTTTTTGTTCCGCTTGCTTTCTTTATAATTTTCGGCGGAAAGCTGTTTGACTTTTCAAAAGTAAAGTTAAAAGGTAAGCTGATTGTGCTTTTGATTGCGGTGGTTTTTCAGATTGGAACTGTCCTTGCGGTAGGCATTGACCGTGATTCTTCCGACACAAAGAGCAACTACAATCTTTATTACGGCGAACTGCAACAGGTTGCCGTGTGTGAACGCTACGGACTTTACACAATGCAAAGGCTTGATATCAGCCGCCTTATGTTCGGTTACAAAGCGAATATACGCACAAACAGCAAGCCGAAAAATAAAGAATCGACTGCCGATGAAATTACAAAAACAGAGCAGAAAGCTCAGATTATGAGTGCTGATTTTTCAAAGCTTACAAAGAATACAAATAATGATGAGTTAAAGTCGCTTTATGAATATTTTGACAGCGAAGAACCGAGCTATACCAACGAATACACGGGTATGTTCAAGGGCTACAACATAATTTTCATTACAGCTGAAAGCTTTTCGCAGTATGCAATTGACAAGGATTTGACTCCGACACTCTGTAAAATGTATAACGAGGGATTTCAATTTGAAAATTACTATTCGCCTGCGTGGGGTGTAAGCACAACTGACGGTGAATATGCAAATCTTACAGGCTTGATTCCAAAATCCGGTGTGTGGAGCTTTTCAAAGTCAGCCGAAAATAATGTAAGTTTCCCGTTCACTCTCGGTGAGCAGAGCAGAAAACTCGGTTACAAAACAGTTAACGCTTACCACAATCACACCTATGATTACTACGACAGGGACAAGTACCTTACAAATATCGGCTATGACTACTCTGCAATCGGAAAAGGTCTTGACCTCGGTGAAAATGTGTGGCCGAATTCCGACCTCAAGATGATGCAGAAAACGGTTGACGATTACATAAATTCCGACAGCTTCAGCGTTTATTATATGACGGTCAGCGGTCACGGCGGATATTCATACAACACCATGAGCGAACGCAACGCAGACCTTGTAAAAGACCTAAAATACAGCGATGAGGTCAAGGGCTATCTTGCCGCAAACATTGAGCTTGACAAGGCAATGGAATATCTTCTTGCAAGACTTGAAAAAGCAGGCAAGCTTGACAACACCCTTATTTGCCTTACGGACGACCATTATCCGTATTCGCTTGATGAATTTGACGGTGTGTCCGAACTTGCGGGTCACAAGGTTGACACAACCTTTGAACAGTACAAAAATGCATGGCTGTTGTGGAGCGGTTCAATGAAAAAGCCCGTCAAGGTTAACACATACTGTTCAAGCCTTGATATTCTGCCCACGCTTTCAAATATGCTCGGCCTTGAATATGACAGCAGAATGTTGGCAGGTACGGATGTTTTCGGAAACAAAGAACCGTTCGTTGTGTTTGCCGACAGAAGCTGGATTTCCCAGAACGGAAAATACAATGCATCAACAGGCGAATACACCGCTTTCAAGGGCGCAAAGGGCAAGGATGATATTGACGAACTCAATAACAGATGCAACAACCTCTTTACCGTTTCAAGAATGATTCTCGACAATAATGTTTATGCCGAGGCTTTCGGTGATACCCATGTTACGGGAAAGTAGTTTAATGCTCAAATTTGCATTGACTGCAAGGCGAAAATAAAGTAAAATAGAACATGACAAATCCATACGGCGACAGTCAACTTTGGCTGCTGCCGTATTCTGTATATGAAATAAATAACCCAAAACAAAAATTGAGATGATTTTTTGAAAATATATAAAACTGCCTTAGTTTGTTTAATAACCTGTGCGGTTGCATTTTTCGGCTGTTCGTGTTCGTTGACGGATGATTCCGAAAGCAGTAAACCAAAGAGAAGCTCTATCATAGAAAAATCCGTTACAACTCCGAGTGCACAAGATGTTGAAAACGACAAGGATTATGCAGATGTAAAAACCGATTATGCCTACGAGACGCTTACCGATGATTATGTAAAAGAACTGTATATGAGAATTGCAAAGAGCGTTGACACAGTGTATGCACCAAACATTACAACAACAGGCTCGCTTTCCGATTATCAGATTACACAAGCTGTTGAGGCATACAAAAACGACCACCCCGAAACTTTTTGGCTCAAGGGGTCAAGTCTTTTTGTTCCGTATGGTGACACAACAAGCGTAAAGCTTGATTATACTGTTCAAAATGATAAGCTTATAGCCGCCAAGAAAAAATTCAATATTGCCGTTGCCTCTGTTTTGAAGAATTTGCCCTCGGGCAATGATTTTGAAAGAGAAGAATACATTAACAACTATATAATTGATAACTGCAAGTATGACGATGCAGCGGCTGAAAACAATGATGTTCAGGGCAATGAAAACGATGCCTACGGTGCGTTGGTTGACGGCAAAGCCGTGTGTGAGGGTTACGCAAGAGCCTTTCAGCTTTTGTGCAACAAGTCGAATATTGACTGCGTATTACTTTCGGGAACAGCCGATTCAGACAATCACGCATGGAACGGTGTAAAAATCAGCGGCGATTGGTACCAAATTGATGTTACATGGAATGATACCGACGGCGAAAATAATTATGCGGAAAACGATTATTTTAACCTAACCGATGACCTTATGTTCAAGGATCATAAGCTGTCATATAAGTATTCCGAGCTTAATTCACAAACTTATTTGAGCGTTGCTACATGGTGCAATTTTTATGTTCCAAAGTGTACGGCTGAAAAGTACAACTATTTTAACTATAAGTACCCGACTGTTTCGGATCCAGATAATGCCGATGATGTAAGCCAAGCTATTGCAAATGCTGCAAAAAACGGAGATGAATATTTCAGCATTGTTGTTGATAAGAACACCGATTTCGATTATATGTATGACAGGATTATGAATGACGGTTATCTTTATAACTGGGTTTCAAAGGCTAATGAGATTAACGGTTATTCACCAAGGCTTGCGGAAAGCTGTTATGTTTATCGCAAGGATGAGTTAGGTGTGCTGACTGTTGAACTTGAATATGTTGATTAACGGCGATGTGATGAGATGTTCACTTTTGTCCGCAGTGCAGGGACACTCCGATTGAAAGTTGATTTGTTATGAATTGATTTTATATAAATAAAGCTAACCAAAGGAATGATATTATGAAAAAGTATGATGTTCAGAAGTTTGAACTTTTGTCAAACGAACAGATTGCAGACGGCATTTTTGATATGAGGGTAAAAAATGACGAGCTTGCTCCGCTTGCAAAGTGCGGACAGTTTGCCCATGTTTATGTGCCTTCAAAAACTCTGCGCAGACCTATTTCGGTTTGTGACAGCGAAAACGGCGTTCTCCGCCTTGTTTATCAGGTAAAGGGTGAGGGAACAAAAATTATGTCCGAGATGAAAAAGGGCGAAAGCGTTGATATTCTCGCTCCTCTCGGCAACGGCTTTAAAATTGAAAAGGGCAAGCGTTATTGCCTTATCGGCGGCGGTATAGGCGTTCCTCCGATGCTCTACACAGCAAAGCAGTGTGAAAATCCGCTTGTTATCACAGGCTTTAGAAACAAAGACCTTATCATTTTACAGGACGATTTCAAGAATGCGGGTGCAGAGCTTGTGCTGACAACAGATGACGGCAGTGCAGGAATCCACGGCTTTGTAACAGATGTTCTCAAAGAAAAAATCTCAGAGGTTGACGAGGTTTGTGCATGCGGTCCTACCCCGATGCTCAAGGCTATTGCCGATGTTTGCAAAGAGGCAGGAAAGCCGTGTCAGATTTCTCTTGAGGAGAGAATGGCATGCGGAATGGGCGCATGCCTTGTGTGCGCAGTAAAGGTAAGAAAAAACGGTGAGGAAATTATGCAGCATGTCTGCAAAAACGGCCCCGTATTTAACGCTGAGGAGGTAGTTTTCAATGGCTGATTTATCTGTAAAAGTTTGCGGAGTGGAATTTAACAATCCTCTCATTGCCGCATCGGGAACATTCGGTTTCGGTATGGAATATTCAGAGCTTTATCCCCTTGAAAAGCTCGGCGGTATTTCATGCAAGGGTATCACACTTACCCGCCGTGACGGCAACCCTGTTCCGAGAGTAGCCGAAACTCCTTCCGGCATTTTGAATGCAGTAGGACTTCAAAACCCCGGTGTTGATGTTTTTATCAATGAGGATTTGCCGTGGCTCAAAAAGCAGAATACGGTTATCATTGCAAACATTGCCGGCAACACTCCCGAAGATTATTGTGCAATGGCTGAAAAACTCAGCGAAACCGATGTTGATATGATTGAGCTCAACATCTCATGCCCTAATGTCAAGAGCGGCGGAGTGCAGTTCGGAACAAGCTGTGAATCCGTAGGTGCAATTACTGCGGCTGTCAAAAAGTATTGCAAAAAACCGCTTATCGTAAAGCTCAGCCCAAATGTTACCGACATTGCATCAATCGCACAGTCGGCAGAGGCAAACGGTGCAGACGCAATTTCAATGATTAACACGCTCACAGGTATGCGTATCGACATCAACTCACGCAGACCGATTATCCGCAACAACACAGGCGGAATGAGCGGCCCTGCAATTTTCCCTGTTGCCGTAAGAATGGTTTGGCAGGTTGCAAACGCAGTTAAAATTCCGATTATCGGTATGGGCGGTATCTCAAGCTGGCAGGATGCAATCGAGATGATGATGGCAGGCGCAACCGCACTTCAAATCGGTACTGTCCTTTTTACGGATCCGTATGCGCCTATTAAGATTGCCGACGGAATGAACGAATGGCTCGACAAAAACGGAATCAAGAGCGTTTCGGAAATCACAGGCACAGTTAAGCCTTGGTAATTTTGCGGAATAAAAAATAATTTAAAGTCCATAATAACCCTATCGGAGGGGATATTATGGACTTTTTGCGTGCATTAATAACGGCGCCCGTTTCAATTGCAGTATTGTTCCTGCTGTCAAAGTTCATCGGCAACAAGCAGATGTCAAGCCTCAATCTGTTTGACTACATCAACGGAATCACAATCGGTTCAATCGCAGCGGAGATGGCGACAACCGAAATGTCAGACTTTTGGGCGTGTCTTGCGGCACTCATTGTTTATGTAGTAATTGTTATGCTTTGTTCGTGGCTTTCGCAAAAATCAACAATGTTACGAAGATTTTTAACAGGCAAGTCGATTGTGATTTTCGACAGAGGAAAGTTGTACAAAAAGAATTTTTCGGTTGCAAAAATTGATATAAACGAATTTCTTACACGAATGCGTGAAAAGGGATATTTCAGTCTTGATGATGTCGAAACGGTTTTTCTTGAACAGAACGGCGATTTGTCGGTTCTGCCAAAGGACAAAAAGCGCCCTGCAACTCCGGATGATTTAAAAATCATTGTTCACCAAACCCGACCCGAGTCCGTGGTTATTACGGACGGAAAAATTCTCGAGAAAAATCTTGCCGAATCGGGCTTTAATCTTGAATGGCTCAAAAAACAGCTTGACAACAACCGCAAACGGCTCAAAGATGTTTTTCTCGGTGTGTGTGATGATACGGGAAACCTCAAGATTTACCAAGACGGAAAGTCTGAAAGCAAGAATGATATTTTTGACTGATGAAGCGTAAAAGAATAAAATTTGCACCTTTACAGATTTGTAGGGGTGCTTTTTTTATGTGCAAAAAATAAAATAATACAAAAATAAATTTTACCATTGCAATAATCAAAATTAATGTTATACTAAAATCGTAAGTGCGTGTCGGCAAGATTTTGCAGAACGCTTTGAAAAAATC
>ERZ824598.2271-NODE-2271-length-20641-cov-3.176091_pt1 | contig 20641 bp, 19 predicted proteins | sample MGYA00519934_ERZ824598 | MGnify/ENA primary metagenome ERZ824598 (study PRJEB31778, sample SAMEA3449177) | human gut metagenome | biome: human gut; feature: human-associated habitat; material: faeces | place: United Kingdom | collected 2010/2012 ...
AATATGTGGTGTGATGCGGAAACAGTTTGGATACCGGATCACTATATCCTCAATGCTTCTGTCAATCTTAATTTTGAGCAATTTAGGGACAAAGATTGCTATGCTGGCATTGACCTCTCAAGTACAAGTGATTTGACCTGTGTAGATTTTATGTTTCCTACTTCAGACAAATATTATTTTAAAACCTTGTATTACCTTCCAGAAGCGGCTTTGCAGGAAAAAAGATTTAAAGACTTATATGGGGAATGGCGTCGTCAAGGATTGATTACGATTACCCCAGGGAATGTTACTGACTATGACTATATTCTAAACGATATCATGAGAATACGTAATATTGTTTTCATTCAGAAGATTGCTTATGATGCCTGGAATGCTACACAGTTTGTGATCAATGCTATAGATCAAGGTTTACCGATGGAGGAGTTCAGCCAAGCTTTGGGAAATTTTAATCGACCAACTAAAGAGATGGAACGTCTACTACTATCAGGACGTGCAGTGATAGATAATAACGTGATAAATCGTCATTGCTTTCGTAATGTAGTTATGGCCCGAGATCGTAATGGCAATACAAAGCCATCAAAGCAATTTGAGGAAAAGAAAATAGATGGTGTAATAGCTAAATTGGAAGCTCTTGGTATATACCTTTCCTCACCTCGTTATGGAGAGTTTTATTAGTTGTCGGACACTTTTATGGTTAGTATAAAAAAGGAGGAATAAATATGATTCGCAGAGAAAAAGCAGGGGTAGATAAGCTTTCGGGAAAATTAGTTATTGCTTGGAACGATAACACTAAAGAAGCTGTTTACGGAATTTTAACGAGCTTTTATATGAAAGGTGGGGTTTATAAATCTTTTGAATTAGACAATAAACGAAAGGTGTTTAAGCATGTCTGTCCGTTTGTAGATGAGGATTTCTATCGTGAATTTAAGACTATGGGGTGATGAATATATTTGGATATAAATTTGAAATCAGAAAAGCATCAAAGCAGGAGACATCTCGTATTCCGGCATGGAGTTACTCCGGTGGGCATGCTCCTTTACTGAGTCGTAGTAAGCCGATGCTTCTTTCTACAGTATACCGATGTGTGGACTTGATATCTGATAGTGTGGCGGTACTGCCGTTAAAGACCTATGAAATTGACAAAGACGGATTCAAGAGAGAGTTTAAAAAGCATCCGGCGTACCAGCTGTTGGACTTGGAGCCTAATGAAGATATGACAAGGTTTGTGTTCTTCAAGACACTAATGGCTTCGGTCCTGTTAACAGGCAATGGGTATGCATATATTGAACGTGACGGGAAACTGAATGTGTTACAGCTTATCTATCTGCCGACAAGCCATGTGTCAATCGTTTGGGTTACGGATCGAAACGGTATTATGAGGAAACGATATCAGGTAGTTGGTTTCAAGGAGCTTGTTGAGCCAAGGGATATGATTCATGTGCTGAATTTCTCCTATGATGGGATTATTGGTGTGTCTACACTTACTCACGCCCGGCAATCTCTTGGCATTGCTACGAGTTCAGAGGAACACGCTGCAGGATTTTTCAAGAGTGGTGGCATGTCCGGGGTTCTGACAGTTGAGGGATCACGTCTTGATAAAACGCAGAAGGACCAGATTTACGAAACGTGGGAGGAGCGAATTACCAATCATCCGAACGGCATCGCGGTGTTAGAGGGGAATATGAAGTACCAGCCTATTACTATCAATCCCAAGGATGCGCAGTTACTCGAATCGAGACAGTTCAATGTTGTTGATCTTTGTAGGTTCTTCTCTGTATCGCCGGTCAAGGCTTTTGATTTATCGAAGTCGAGTTACTCAACTGTTGAGGCTACGCAGTTACAATATTTGACTGATACCGCTCTTGCTGTAATCACAAAGATTGAGCAGGAGATTAACCGGAAGGTTTTTCTTCTGTCCGAGCGCGGTAAAATTATTGCAGAATTCGATACATCAGCTATTCTCCGTACTGATAAGAGTGCGCAGGCGGCTTATTGGAAGGATCTGTCAGTCATTGGGGCAGCAACTCCGAATGAGGTACGTAGGGAAAACAATCTTCCGAAAATTGGGAACGGGGATAAGGCATTTGTTCAGGTGAACGTGCAGACTCTGGATAATGCGGTAAAAGAAAAACTACCGGATTCACTAAAAAGTCCGGATTTGTCCGACACTTCTGTGGTTAGTGTATAAAAGTAAGATTATGGACGAAAAAAGAGAAATCAGAAACACCTCCTTTCAGATGCAAGTGATTGGGGAAGATGAGGGTAAACGCACTGTTGAAGGGTATGCGCTACTTTTCAATACTCCGTCAGACGGATTATCCTTCACGGAAGTTATACAGCGTGGAGCACTTGATGGAGTTCTGGAAAAAAGTGATGTTTTTGCACTTTTGAATCATGACCAAAGCCGTGGAATTCTTGCAAGAAGTAAGTACGGTCAGGGGTCTTTGATTCTTTCTGTTGATGACAAAGGGTTGAAATATCGCTTTGAAGCTCCTAACACAGTGTTAGGTAACGAATTACTTGAGAATATACGTCGTGGAGAAATCGGAGAAAGTTCTTTTTGCTTTGATGTGGAAAAAGACACATGGGAAAAACAAAAAGACGGTAATTGGAAACGAACAGTTGAGAAAATTGGAAATCTATATGACGTTGCCCCGGTTTACAGCGGTGCCTATAGTAAGACTTCAGTTTACATGCGAGGTAAGGAGTTAGAGGAAGAAGAATTACGAAAAAAGGAACAAGATATTCCTGAATCTTACTACTCAAATATTGAAAAATCATTAAACATTTAAATGTATGGCAAAAGAAAAAAGTATCACAGAGTTAAAGGACGAGAGAAATCAGTTGATTACTCGTTCTAAAGAAATTATTAACGGTGCAAAGACCGAGAAGCGCCAGTTTAAGCCAGAAGAAACGGAAGAGCTGGGAGAAAATCAGCGCCGTAGGGCCGAAATCGAGCTTGAAATCGAGGAACGGGAAATGATGAACCGTGGAAGTGGAAAACCGCACGTACAGCCCGGACAAGAAAGATTTTCATTCCGTAGAGCATTGGCTAATTACGTATCCGGTCAAGAACAAAATGCGGCTGATGCATCCGTAATTGAGTCAACAACGAATTTCCATAATGGTTGTGGTATTCAGCGAGCCTCTAAGACTTCACTTGTGCTTCCTGTTGAGTCACGCGCCACATTTACAGCAGCTACAGAATCAGCCACCGGAGTTGTAATAGATCAGGAGCAACAAGAAATGTTGTTGCCTTTGCAGTCGTCTTTAGTGCTGGTGCAAGCTGGCGCCCGATTCATGACAGGATTACAGGGGGACATCTATTGGCCTAAATATAGCGGCTCGAATGTGTTCTGGGAAGGTGAGAACGTTAAAGCAGAAGATGGTGCAGGTGAATTTTCTAAAGGGGATGCGTACAAACCGAAACGTCTGACTGCCTATGTTGATATCTCTGAACAGTTACTCATCCAGGAGAATACATCCGTTGAAGCTATTATTCGCCAGACTCTGGCAACCGCTATCGCTCAAAAAGTGGAGCAGACAGCCTTTGGAACTCATGCGCACGACGATAACAAACCCGATGGGTTGTTTCAAGATGTACCGACTATTTCCGGTACGATGGATTGGGCGAAGGTCGTAGAGTTGGAAACGAATGCTGATTTGCAAAATGCTTTGTATGGTAATTTGGCATATATTATGCATCCAGCTCTGGTTGGGAAGGCTAAGACGAAAGTGAAAGACGCTTCCGGTGCCGGTGGTTTCATTTTTGGAGAAAGCGGGGTAGGAATGTTGAATGGCTATCGTTCTTTGCGTACTAACAATTTGCCTAAAGGCTTGCAAACAGCTAAGGACGAATATGGAATAATCTTTGGTAACTGGAATGATTATTTCATCGGTCAATGGGGAGCTTTAGAAATCAAAGTAGACCCGTATTCCCGTATGTTGGAAGGTGTTGTCCGTTTGGTCGTTAATTCTTATTGGAATATGGGTATGATTCGTTCAGAGTCATTCTCTGTTGCATCTATGAAGTAGTATCATGGAAAAGTACATAACATTGGAATTAGCAAAACAGCATTTAAATATAGAGCCATCCTTTACGGAGGATGACTCTTACATTGAATCTTTGATAGAAGTAGGCGAGGAAAACATCGCTAAAGATTTATGTGTCTCCGTTGATGATCTTAAAACGATAGGCGGAGGTACAACCATTCCTGCTCCACTCAGACATGCTATTTTACTCGTCGTTGGTACTTATTATGGAAATAGAGAAAGCATTTCTACTGCTAATCTTAAAGAGCTTCCACGGGGTGTTCAATATTTAACTGCTCTTTATAGGGATCATACAAAATGAGAGCTGGATTATTACGTGAAATATTGGTGTTTAAAGAATTGGTTGCATCTCAATCCGCTTCTGGATCAATTGAACAGAAGTATGAACCGGTACTGACTTGTAGGGCTTCACGCAGAAAGATGTCTGCTATTGCGGACCGGGACGGAGTGAATGCTATGGAGCAGTTTATTGGAAAAATTATAGTGTTCCAGACTCGTAACTATCCACAGATAAAGGAAAACAGTCGTGTTAGTTATAGGGGCTTGGAATGCACTGTTACGATGGTGGACTTACAGAGAGACAATACGTTGGTGATTACCCTTGAAAAATTGAATACCTGATGCAAGTAAAACTCATAGATAGGGAAGCAGTTGTTTATCTCGTAGACCAATTGGAAGCTTTCGAGAAAGACAAGGCTATTAAGTCGGGGCTCCAGGCGGCGGTGAATGTCTTTCGAGTGAGAGGAAGAAGTAATTTACGTGATAGGTTGAAGAGACCGGGTAAGGGGACTAATCATCTGATGAATTCTTTTACGACAAGAGTAAAGCGTAATAAATTAGGGGCTTTAGCTGGATTCGATAAATGGGGCGCGCATTCGCACCTTGTTGATCTTGGTACACGAAAGCGGCCACATCCAATCACCGGAAATTCGGGTATTATGCCAGCTAATAGATTTTGGTCGGATGCAAAAAATAGCGAAGAATACAAAGCAATGGATGCCCTATACAGAGGGGTTGAAAGAGCAATACAACGTATTAATAACCGTAGATAATGGGAAAAGCAGAAGAAAAATTCAATATTTCAACAGAAATCAGAGCAATACTACTGGACTCTCCGGAAATTAAGGAATTAGTAGGTACAAAGGTATATCCCCTTGTTGCACCGCAGGATACGCCAGGAGACTTTATCATATACCAGCGGGATCGCTATATGATCGAACGTAACAAGATGGCCTACACGTCCCAAAAATGCGAAGTCTATATCAATGCGGTTTGTGATAACTATGACAGGAGTAAGCAACTTGCATTATTGATTTTTGAAGCATTGGACGGGGAGTTTAGTAATCCGGATATGACTATACACTTGGAAGATGCTACAGAAGATTATGTAGACGGGAAATACATACAGGTCTTATTATTTTCAATTGTTTAAAATATAGAATTATGGCAGATAAAAAGTTAGATTCAAGCATAGACATCTTTAGAGGTGAATTAATGCTTTTTGTAGGAGAAGATCCGATAGCATTCGGATCAAGTGCAGGATTAGATATCAGTACAGAAGAACTTGATATCTCAAACAAAATGATGGGTGATTGGTCCGGTTCTCTTTCCGGAAAGAAGAGTTTCACTATTTCCAGTGAATCACTTCTGACACGCAAAGAGGGAGCTATGAGCTTTGATACCCTGCTGGATAAGCAGATTAAAGGTGATCCTTTAGATTTCTTTTTCGGAAGTGCAAAAGCTACTGATAAGGACAATTTTGGCGGTACATACACAAAGGATACCGAACAAAAAAACTATACCGGTAAAATTATCATCACCTCTCTATCTATTAAATCGGATAACGGTCAGATTGTTTCTGTCAGTGCATCTTTTAAGGGAGTGGGTGCATTGAAGCCAGTAGAAGGAACTGTGTCAGGGGGAGAAGGGGAAGGAGAAGATCCTTCAGTATAGCTAATAAACGAATGTTTGTAAAGGCGGTCCTATGATGGCCGCCTTTTTTAATATGAAATCATTATGGAAATACTTCTTTTTTGTTTGAGTGTTTTATTTATTATATGGATTACATGCATAGCCATAGACAATGTGATTATAAATCGAAATAAGCGGTCGGAGTCGTCCCATATACCTGCACCTCCAAAATTTAAACCAATTCTAATAGGTAAGTTTCACCGTCTTACCATAAAGACAATAATACGCTGGGAACAGATGCGGGAAAAGTCTTTTTCGCAGGTAGATTATACTGATAAAGAAGACGTGGAATCCTTACTTTATGCTATGTATATCACCGGTGATAAGCCTGGATATACTTTTGAAGTTTTTCGGGAGGTGCTGGCAGATGAAAGGTTTATAAATGCTATGTCTTCCGATTTAGGAAGAATCATGGAAATAGTGGCTCAATTTCAAAAGAAGATAACCATATCAGATATCGGCAATGCCGAGGGCAGTCCTGAATACATAGGTAGTATTGTATCTACTTTGATAATGGCAGGCTTGGATGCACATTATGCATTAAATGAAATGGAGTTATGCGATCTCCCAATATATATCGAGTCATACGAAAAGAAGCGTAAAGAGGAAATGGAGAGTAACCGGCTATGGACCTTCTTTACCATGATGCCGCATATAGACGCTAAAAAGATGAAAAACGGAGCTAAGGATCTGATAATATTCCCTTGGGAAGAGGAAGAAGCTAAGATAGAAGCTGAAAGAGCCATCAATGAGGGTATGGAAAAATTTGAGAATTTTATGAACACGAAAAAATCAGATTATTATGGCAAGTAAATTATCATTCAGTATTGCGATAAACCTTCTTACTGAAAACTTCAAGAAGGGCACAAACCAGGTAAAAGCCGGACTCCGTGCAATACAGATGCAAGTATTAACCTTTGCTGCCGCACTTGGTGCCGGTGGATTAGGATTAAGCAATTTTGTTTCCCGTCTTATTGATGTAGCCAGGGAGACCAACCGGGTAACTACAGCATTGAAGAACGTTTCCGGAGGAATGGCACAGTTTGCCGATAATCAAAGGTTCCTGATCGATATGGCAAAGAAGTACGGATTAGAGATTAACGCTTTGACCGGGAATTTTGCAAAATTTACGGCTGCTGCTTCCATTTCCGGTATGTCCATGATGGACCAGCGTAAAATCTTTGAATCTGTTTCCCGGGCTGTTACAGCTTTCGGTATGAGTGCTGATGATAGTAATGGTGTTTTCCTTGCTCTTTCTCAGATGATGAGTAAAGGAAAGATCAGTTCTGAAGAGTTACGTTTACAGATGGGAGAACGACTACCTATTGCATTACAGGCAATGGCTAAGGCTGCCGGTGTTTCTGTTGCCGGACTTGACAAATTAATGAAGCAAGGCAAGCTGATGAGTACAGATATACTTCCTAAGTTTGCTGAGGCTTTGAACGAGATGATTCCAAATGTAGATACTGACAACTTAGAGACGTCGGTAAATCGCTTAAAGAACGCATTTACAGAGTTCGTCAATGGAACAGATGCACAAAGTAGGTATAAAGCTCTGATAGATTGGTTAACTGGATATGTAAAGTACGCTTCTGATAACATTAAGAATATCATTACTTATCTGGTTGCGGCCATATTAGTAATGGTAACGAGTCGGTTAGTGAACAAGATCATTGTTTCTATTGCTCAGGCAGAACTTGCTGCCAAATCTGCTGCACGTCGTGCAGCCAAAGATGCAGGACAAAAATTTGATGAAGTAGCATGGGCGGCTAATAAAACGAGCGCATCTGTAAAGATGGCGTTTAAAAGAGCTATATCTTCTATAAAAGCAACTTTAATTTCATTGGCTCCTACAGCTATACTGACAGTTATTGGCGCTGTTATATCTAAGCTATATAATGCTTATCAAGAGTCCAAACGTATCAAGGGCATGTTTGACGCTTATAAGGATAGGATGGAAGGTGTTTCTGGATCTAATTCAGAAATTACTAAAATAAAATCTCTACAATCTGCATACAATGCAGCTAACGTCACTTTATCGGAGAAAAAAAGCATACTCAGTCAGATCAATAGCATACTTGGTACACAGCTTACTGTAAATCAAGATGTAAATAAAGTAATAGCTGATCGAATTGCAATACTGGAAGGGGTGGCACGTGCGGAATTGGCAGCACAAGAGGTGGCAGGTAGTGAAAACGAATTAAGAAAAATAGGAAAGAAATCCTATAATGGAAAGTATATTAAAGATATGGCTCCTGATTGGGCTATGGCTCGTGGGGATATGGTTAAAGAGGAAAAGTTTAAAGCGAAATACAAAGTTTCAATGGTTGATGCCGTTGGTTGGGAAAATGGATTACGTAATGATCTTGACTCTTTTATTGAATATGCTAAAATATTAAAAGATGCCAGAGGGAGGCTCGATTCAGAGAAAACCAAAGTTGATAATCACAATAATCCTATTGATGCCGATGATGATAAAAAGAAAACCATTCTTCAAAAACAACAGGAATCATACAACAAACAATTAGAGGAATTAGGCGCAGAATTAGAGATCGGCAAGATCACTCAAGCTGAGTATAATAACTCTTTAGGAGAGCTCAACATAAAAATGTTCGCCCAGGCTAAAGGTACCGGCGATAAAGATGTTCTCGAAAGTGAATATTATAAAAACCTGAAAATAGCTGCAGAGAAAGCAGTACAGAATCAGGATATTGTTAAATCTGCCCTTCAATTAGAGAAATCTCAAAAGTCGTATCAAGAAGAACTTGATAAGTTAAATGCTCAAAGGAAAAACGGCGCATTAGGAGAAAAAGCATATTTGGAAGAGCTTTTAAAATTACAGGAAAACACAACTAAGGGTGCGTCATCTATAAAGAATTTATCTATTGAAGGTCAGGCTTTCGTCGCTGCTCTGTCTTTTAGCTCCAAGATGTTGAAAGAAGCGACGAAAACCAAAGATCCTAAAAAGTATCAACGTGATACTACTTTTGACTACAAGAAGTCAAAGGTAGACATTTTAGGTGAGGAATTAGATGTAGCTAAAAAACTACGTGATGATTTAAAAGACGCTGCTAACGAAGCCGGAGTAACAATGACCGATGAATTAAACCGGGCAATGCAGAATGTAGATTCATTGGAGGATGCATTGAAAATAGCTCAAGTTATTGAGGACGTGAAGCGTTTAAAAAAAGAACTCAGTGAAGGAGTATATTCTGGTGTAAAAGATATTGCCTCTTCTGCAGATCGTCTGGTATCATCCTTTAAAAATCTCGATGAGGTGTTTGATCCGGAGTCTGAAGCAGATGGTTGGGAGCGACTTATGGCTGTATGGAATGCGATGACAAATGTAGTTGACTCTTTTCTTTCTATTATCAAAATGATTGAAAATCTCACAGAGATTACCGATAAGCTAACAAAGGCAAAGGAAGCTGAAACTGTTGCTGATACTGTATTGACGGGAATTAAAGTCACAAATGCCGCAACCGAAACTACCGCTGTTATAACAAATGCCACTACACAAGCAACTGCACAAGCGGCAGCAAGTGGAGTAAGTGCAACAGCGGCATCTGTAGAAATGGCTGCTAAAAGTACTGCTGCTTATGCTGCCATACCTTTCGTTGGACCTGCTTTGGCAGCTGCACAGATAGCGGCTATGGAGGCTCTGATTTTAGCTGCAGGTATTCCTAAATTCGCTAATGGTGGTATTATAACTGGTGGCCCGACGTCAGGTGATAAAATACTTGCTCGCGTAAATGCTGGTGAGATGATATTGAACCAAGCACAACAGTCAAGGTTGTTTGATGCAATTAATTCTGGTAAACTTGGCAATAGTTCCCATGTCACTATTGGTCTTGATCGTATTCGGGGGAATGATATATTACTTTCAGTGAATAATACATTAAAAAAACAAGGAAAGAAACCACTATGAACTATGGATTAATATATATAGTACCATTTGCAAATCTAAAAAATGAGACTTGCATAATTGAGATAGAGAAAGAAGGTTACATCGGATCAGCGACAGAACTGACACCGGCAGAGAATCCTTTTTCTGTAGAAATAGTAGACGATGATTTTATATATATTCCTACAAGATTCAGCACAGCAAATATATGTATAGTTGGTAGTGATTATCTTCAAAGTCTGTATTCTACTTCCTATCAGCAATATAGAGTCACTTTTAAAAGAAATAATATTATCACTTGGTGTGGCTTTATTAAACCGGAACTATACACACAGGATTACAGTTCCAAGCTGTTTGAGCTGGAGATAGAGTGTCAGTCGGCTATGTCAACACTTGAATTTATTCCTTATAAAGGAATAGGGGAGGAAGGCAAGGTGTTTGTTTCGCTCTGGACCTTGTTGAAAAATGCTATAACCTTATCGAATGCAAAGTATAATTCCATTGTTTTTCCACACGTGTATTCAGAAACAGAGTCGGTCTATTTATCGGATATTGATAATGTATTGAAAAAGATGACCCTCAGTGAACAGAATTTCTTTGATGAAGATGACAAGGCAATGACATATAAGGAGGTATTAGAGGAAATATGTAAGTTACTTAATTGGACATGTGTAGACTGGAGAGGAGATTTGTATTTTGTTGATGTAGACCACCAAGGGGATTATTGGCAATATTCGTTAGATATGAAATCATGGGAACCAGGGAAACTACCTAATTTATTAAATGTGCAAAAAACGGGGTTCTCTGGATCGGATCATTCTCTTGATCTCATGCCCGGATACAATAAAGTGACTGTAAAAACAAGTAATTATAATGTAGGGAAAGTTTTTCCAGAAGAGGATTTCGACAAATTAGAAATAATAGAAAAATATAAAACTGTAGATGCCACTGACCCCAATTGGCCACAAAGAACAGAAACAACTCGCCTCTTTCTTAGACCAGACGTTTACGGGACATATCATTATGTCTATAATAAAGTGTCTATACCTGAATGGGGCATAGAAGAAGGATATCAGGATATAGGAGATAAAAAGTATGAAGAACTTGATGCTAAAGATAAATTAGACTGTATAGGATCATCTTTAATGAAATTGTGTGGAATAAAATTTAATGACGGTGTTCCGGAAAGCGTAAATTATGATTTTGAGAATCTAATATATTTAAATGTTCGTCGTACACTTTATTACACAAGCTACGACGAAACCTACTTATTGCCGATTGGAAAACGGTTATTAAGAATAGGGGAATCTCTTCCATGTGCAGCGTATCTCAATGGTGCCATATCTATCAATATGTCAATAAAGCCATATGGAAGTTTGGAATACAACGATGGTATACATGAAGAAATAACACTTCATCCTATAAAGATGTATTTTATATTGAAAATTGGGGATTATTATTATAATGGAACTAATTGGGTGAGAGAGGAATCGCAATTTGATATTACTTTCGACAATCCGGATAGGAACTTTGAAAAGGGAAATTATATAAAAGTAAAAAACACTAAAACAATAGATATGCCATACAATGGTATGGAAGGGCATATCATCCCTATTGATAGTGTATCACCTATTGGTTCTCCTGAGTTATATATAACAGGATTTTTTGCAAGAGGTAGCGGACGTTATGACTATAATAAATATCAGTATGGTTGTTATGCAAAAGATATAGATGTTAAGTATCAAAAGAAAGATGAAAATGTTTGGGAATCTGACGACAATTCAGATCGTTATTATGAAAACGTACTCAACGAGGATTATATTAACGAACTTGACGAAATAGAATTCCAAATATCATCTTACAACAATGATGGAGCATGCTACAGTAAGGTCATGATTGGAGATAAATACTTAGAAGATAATCTTTATTCAGTAATAGAAGAAAAGCTGATCCGTCCGGAAGAACAACTCATTCGACGGATAATCAATCGCTATAGTGACACCCACATCAAACTTACACAAGAAATACAAGAGGTACCGGAATTGACACCAATTACCCGGTTGTCGGACGATTTTATGGTTGGTAAGGTATTCATCAATACCGGAGGTACCATTGATTATAAGCAAGGAAAGTTTCGGTGTATAATGATAGAAGTATGAAAGATGTAATTATAAAAACAAAATCTATACCGGCACAACCCCGGTCAAAGAATTATCCAACTGGCGCCTCAGTTGTACGCTCTTCAAGTGGAAATACCACTATTATTCCAGGTAGTAGTGGAGACTCTGTAGATATAGTTAAAGAGATAGATATAAAATCATTAACAGATAAAAATGTCTTATCCTCCCTTCGTACCTTACTTGAAATCCGTTCCCGTATTATCGCAACGGATAATACTGAAACAGAGCTTTCCGAGGGAGATACATTATCCTCTCTTCGTGCCTTGGAGGAAATAGATAAGTCAATAAAGAGCGTATTACAAACTATCGATAAAACGTATCCGGACTCTGCCCAAAGAGTAATAACCTTTTTAGAAGGTCTTACCTCTGACGGTTTTGTAGAAGCAAACTCCGGCCTGATTGTTCGTTCCTCAAAGAAAACCACTTCACTTTCTAATGCATTAATCGAAGACAGCAACAAAAATTCTATATCTCATGATTTGATCGAAGAAGAAAACACAGAAAATTTATCTACTTCGTTGCTTGAAGTTGCTGCGCCAAGTGGAACTATAGGTAGTCTGGATAACGTTGATCCGCAAGCCGATACAGCCTTAATCGGTTCTTTATTGACGAAAGGTTCTGAAAGTTGGACTCCTGTAGCTCCAGTGCAATCCGGTTTAACGGACTATGAGCATATGCTTATCCCTGTCTTCCATACAATCCGGCAGCAATGGATTTTTATTCCGGCTGATCGTTTTGGTGAAGTTGTCCCTCCTGTTAGTTCCGGTTTCCCTTATGTATTACCATTAACCCTATTATAATTATGCCACTTAACATACCTACAAAAAAAACAGGTGATACCTTATCAGCAGAAGAGCTGAATAGCATCGTATCAGAGATTAATAAGAAAGAGGATTCCATTACAGGCAAAGGCTTGTCAAGCAATGATTACACAAACGGTGAAAAACAAAAACTAACCGGCCTCCCGGCACAGGTATACTCTAAAACGGAAACATATTCAAAGGGAGAAACCTATTCTAAGATCGAGATTGATGACAAAGTTGCATCCGCTGCGCAAGGCCTGACTTTTTCTGATACGGAGACCCAGGTCGGCGTATTCCATATGCCCGGTACTTCGGGAGTTATAGAGAATCCCGTATATTCTCTCTTTTCCACTCTATTACAATTACCTACTACCGAAGGGGCGAAGAAAGACTATACTATATCTAATGATCCGTTGGGTTGTAACCTTTATTTTGCGGTTGATTCTTTCGTTGTGAGCAGTGGCGAAAAGTTACAAAGTGAGATGTTCCTTTCCGCTTATGAGATTACTAAAGTGTATGTAACAGATGATTATCAGACAAAAATAGTCATTCGTTGTAAAGAAGCGACTAATCTTGTCCTTTCAGCATACCTGAATGTACGTTATATCAAGCCTTACTCTGAGAAGATTGAACTTGACATTGCTTCTACTGACTCAATAGACCCGGGTTCTGTTGCGATATCTTTCCCCGTGTTGAAGTATGATAAAAAGATGCTTGTCAGCCTCACGACTGATGACGCAAACACCTCTTCTTTCTGTCGTGTGTGGTCCGGGATCAACGGTCGTCCTGTTAGCAATTCCTTTTATCACGCCAACCAACTTGACGCCGGTGATATTCCTGATTCAATAGTAGATACTACTTTAGAAAAGACATTGGGCTATACGGATGGTTGTGGCAATGAAAGACGTTTCACGCATGGTGTCGCCGTTTGGCCGTATTGTCAAAATGGTGGGCGTGTGATGATGGATACTGAGAGCCCGGTTGATCCTACAGCTAATAATACCTACCGTTTTATGAGTCCGTACCTTCAGTGGATCGACGTTAAGATGATGTTGAAGTACGGTTGTAGTATTTATTACCATAATATCGGTACTGAAATTTTTGGTAGTGATTCGGTAGTGAATAATGTAATAGCCGGTTTAGAAGCCGATTGTACACGGTCTATTGAACGTGTCGGGCGCGGAATAAAGGTCCTGGCAAGGCCAGACGGTAACAATGTCTTTGTAACTGCCGCCTCTCAAAGTCCGCATATCCTTATGAGTGTCGCTGAGAGTTCTCCGGCAGAGAATATTATCCCTTCTTCACTGCCGAATCTTTATAATGCTGTGGGATTACGTTTCTTTCCTGTCGCCTCAGGAAGTAATACGGAGCAGGACGCTGTAAAGTCTCAATTCATAACGGAATATGCTAAGGCGAAGGATCAGCGTAAATGGTTTCACTTCTGCTGCCATACCGCGACTTTAGACTGGGTGAATCTACTTGTTTGGTTCAATGACAATTACGGCAAAGATGGCAGCGATGATATCTGGTTCACGACGATTGACGAATACTATGAGTATGACTATATAAGGAAGAATACTATTATAAAAAAGACAATTAATGGCGGTACTTTACATTTAAGTATTTATTTGCCTAAAGGCCAATACTTCTATTATCCGGATTTTACATTACTATTGGACGGTGTGACACAGGTAGGTAGCATTGTTACTGATGACAAGGTAAAAGGCATTTCTTATGCTGTTAAGGATGGAAAGTTAATGCTGAATGTGAATGCGAGTGCGAAGCTGGTAGAATTGGCCGAAGAATTCACGGCTAAATATGAATCTACCAGACAGGCTGTCTGGAAGAACGATGCCTTGTATGTTGTTGCACAGCTAAAAGAGGCACTCAGACAACCATATCTTGACCGTCTCAATGTCAATCCGGATTCAGTAACTTTGAGCTCTATTGTGATAAATGGTGGCAGTAGCACGACTGCATCACGGGACGTGAGCATTACCCCGTCTTATACGGGTGTTCCCACCCATTACAGGATCGGAGAAACAAGTGATCTGAATACAGCTTCATGGGTTGCATACTCCGGTGGGCACATACAATATACATTGTCTTCCGGTTATGAGGAGAAAACGATCTACCTGCAACTGAAAAATGCAGAATCTGAAAGTATTGTACGTAGCAGTACGATTACTTATGAGGAACAATCAACCGAAATCGCATTGACCGGGCTTAGTATAACGGGTCTAACTAACAATTTAAAGATTGGGGATACTTGTCAGCTATCAGTCTCCTATACTCCTGCCAACACTACTCAGACAGGCGTGACATGGGGCAGTAATAACGAGGGTATTGCTACAGTTGATAGTTCCGGATTATTACGTATCATAGGGAATGGTACTGTGAATATTTCTGCGGTTTCTGTACATAATAATAGTATAAGTGCATCCCGCTCCGTTACCATTGCTGCATTGGAACCTTCAAATGATGTGGCGATAGTGGCCGAATATGTATGGGGGGAATATAAAGTCGATCATATGTTCGATGAAACAGCGAATGCCTATATTACTATTGCTAATCCTAATAATGGAGCTGGTTATCCTGATGGTGGTAAGCCTATTTATAACGCCCTGACCGGAAATGCCCTTCCCGGTTGGAGTAGGATGTATGACAGTGAAAAAACATCATATTACGGCGTGTCTCCGTTAGACAAATGGCTTTCTGTTACATCATTCAATCCCGATCTTTCTTCTTTATTTTCCACGGCTTTAACATATCAGTATTCAAATAAGTATAACGATGTTATCTATCCTATATTGGGTTGGAATGTTCCTAATGGTACATATAAGGTCAGCATATTGTCATCGACTACACAGAATGACCACACTTCTACGGGCCACATCAAGATCAATAAAGTTGAGATGGAACTTCCACAACTCTCACTGATGAATAATACCACCTGGATGGAGTTTGATGACATTGTTGTTTCTGATGGTAAATTAGCAATCATGATGTGGGCTGATATTAGTAATAGGATTGGCTTTAACGCTGTAAAAATAGGACGTAAATCATAAGATATGGCAATATTATCATCAACAGGCATAGCCGGTTTCCTTTCTTCTGTAAAGGCCACCGGAAAACAGGTATTGAATAATGCGGGAAAGCTGATCCCGGAATATGTGGGTGATTTCGTCTCTGGGATATCCGGGTGGATTATCAGGAACAACGGTGAGGCGGAATTTAAGTCTGTTTATGCCCGTGATAAGTTTATCACGAACGAGTTTGTTTATAACCGTATCAAGGTGACAGAAGATGAAGAAATTCTCAGCAGCAGTATCAAGATAGCCTCATTCATTGATAATGGGAATGGTACTTATAGCATTTATCCGGATTTGCGCGAAGGAGATATAAACCCTTTGGCTAATGATGATTTGCTGGTTGGTTACTATCATAACCCTGCCAATTCAGGTGTAATCTATGCGATTCAGAAGTTTTTAGCCCTTGACGATCCGAATAGCGAAAACCAATCGATAATTCTTGAACCGGTTGGAGATTCTCTTCCTTATCAGCATATGATTATTGTGAGGGTGGGTAACGTACATGATACGGACAGACAATCATTTATCCGAATCTCTTCACGTACCAATTGCCAGTTCTTTTATGATGGTATCAATAGTTGGGAAGCTTATGACGATCCTGCACATGTGAAATGTGTACTCGGGAAGGCTGATATCGGATTGATCCCGGCTTGGGCTGTATCTGCTGTCGGTACTGTAAAAAGGTGGTTTGGATTAATCGCTGACGGTGTGATATTGCGAGGTACGTTCGTCCTGCAATCAAGTAATAAGACAGTGGAAACAGAGTTAGAAGGAGTTAATACTACCATAACTGATATAGAAACAAGATTCGAGGTCAAAGAAGGGCAGATCGCTGCATCTGTGAAGCAGGCTGAGAAATATGCTACATCTGCTTCTAATAATGCCGGCTTTGCAGATGAAGCGGCAAATGCAGCAACAGGAATATTGAATACCGTTAAAGAAAGAGAAGCCTCTATCAATATTACTGCACAGGGAATTGAAAGCAAGGTTGGAGAGATCGAAACACAGGTTGATGCGGCTACCGGTATCTTACAGAATATCTCAGAAAAGGAGACTTCAATCAATCAAACAGCAGAAGGTTTTCAGAGTACAGTTTCAGAGACAACCAAGAATGCTGTTGATGCTGCTGTCTCTGGTGCTGATGCAGCGATTGAAGAAAAGGTAAGTACGCAGGTCACACAGTCAGCCCGTGAGTGGAAAGTGGAGGTAATGGGAGCTGATGCGGAAGGTAATCCGAATAAGATTTTAGCCGCCATTAATGCCAGTAAAGAAGGTATCAAGATTGAAGGGGATAGGGTTGAGATAACCGGAACTCTTTTAGCTCAAATCATTGAGGCTACCGGACTTAATATCAATAGTAATTTTATAGTAGATAAGGATGGAAAGATAAAGGCTGTTGACGGTGAGTTTATCGGTAAAGTAGAAACGTCTAAGGATGGCAAACGAGTAATCATAAGTCCAGATACCTCTTCTCTGTTAATGGTTGATTCTCTGGGTAATAAAGCTTTGGAGATCAGGTTCCCTACTTGGGCATCCGGTTCTACTTCGGCCTTCGGCTCTTATATTACGATTAAATCTCATAGGACTGCGATGCAGGTGGGAGAATCCCTCCCGTGGGATTCCACCATAGTAATCAGTGACGAAGAAATATCAATGGAAGGGACATATAATGAATATGGAGTATCAGGAACAGTAAAAAGGAAGGTTTCCATTAACCCATATGGGATAAGTTTTTATAAAAATGGCTCTCTAAAAAAAACATATAATAATGAGTAGAGATAACTATGAGAGCTGAAAAACCGCCCTACTTTCACAAGCAGGGCGGATCATTAACAAAATTACGAGGGAATCCTTATCGGACACCCTCATCGCTCCGACAAAGATAGTATTAATAAATTTATAAACAATAAAAGATGGGATTAAATGACTGGCTGGCAATCATCGGTGCTTTGGGGGGATTGGAGGCGATCAAATGGGGTGTAAATTTTTACATGAATCGCAAAACGAACGCCCGGATAGAGGATGCCAACGCGGATAGTGCTGAATTCAAGACTTTAAGAGAGTATAATGAGTTTTTACAAAAACAACTGTCGGATAAAGAAGAGCGATTTGTCGAGCAAACAAATAGGTTGAGAATCGTACAAGATGAACTCTTTGCAGCAAAGGAGGACATTTCTAACTTGAAATTAGAGCTTGCTTTAAAACGATGCGAGAAGAAAAGATGTGGTGACCGTGAGCCGCAAAATGGTTATTAGAACATAAAGGAGGGACAGCATGAAAACAATTGATTCTATTATCATCCATTGTTCGGCCACACGTGCCGGGCAGGATCTACGTGCAAAAGACATTGATCGTATGCATAGACAAAGAGGATTTTTTCAGATCGGATATAACTTCGTAATTGATCTCGATGGTACTGTAGAGAACGGACGCCCGTTGAGTATTGACGGCGCACACTGTAATACGAAAGGATTCTCCGGGGTATCATACAACAAGCATAGTATTGGTATCTGCTACATTGGCGGACTGGATGTGAATGGACACCCGGCAGACACTCGGACCGAAGCACAAAAGAACGCCCTTCGTGATCTTGTAGCCAAACTATGCAAAGAGTATAAGATCATTGAGTTACTCGGACACCGGGATACATCTCCCGATCTTAATGGAAATGGTGAGGTTGAACCGGCAGAATATATCAAGGCTTGCCCGTGTTTCGATGTACGGAGTGAGTTTAGTAATTTCCTGCGTAATACAGTAGTGAAGCCATGAAAGCGTTACCCTGGGCATTAGTAATAATGTTGCTGATTGTTTGTATGGCGGCTTGGTTCCGTCCGATCAATCAATTTCCGGCAGAAATCAAGACCGAGACAAAGATAAAGACGATTGTCAAGGTTGATACATTATTGATTCCTTCCCCTATGGCGCCTCTATTAATTATTAGGTTGACAGATACGATGCATGTAGGTGATACTGTGATTCATCGTGAACAAGCATATTATGAGGATAGTCTTTACCGGGTATGGGTGTCCGGTTATCGTCCGAGACTGGATAGTATGCAGGTATTTCCGAGAGCAGTGTATCAAACGGTAACAAATGATATTTATCATACCATCACACTGAAAAAGAAACGCTGGGGGATTGGACTACAAGCCGGATATGGGTATCCATATGGATGGTATGTCGGTGCAGGAATTAGTTATAACTTATTTATGTGGTAATTGTTATATATGTGTAGAAGCTTACTTGTATCGACAAGTGACAACCCCAGTTCTTCGGAATCGTGGTTTTTACGAATACACTGTTAAACTATTATTATTTGCCTAATTTCTTTATATTTTTAATATGAAAATAAATTCAAAATTATTTGTTGTTTTTTTTGGATTATTTTGCATTTTTCTTTATTTTTGTTTATAGTAATTGCTTTCTCGCTTAGCAAATTATATTTATAAATATGACTTGCTATGATATTTTATTGATTGAGATAATCCTTATTAGTGTTAACATTTTAATTTTATTATTATGAAGAAGATTCTTTATCAATTAGTTGTGTTTATTCTTTCTTTATTAGCAATGAATGTCAGTGCGCAAACTGCAACATCCTTAGAAGTTAATGATACAAGGGATGTAAGTGAATCACCCAATAGTTATGGGGAAAAAGCAATTAGAGCAGACCTGAAGTTCTTAACGACTTCAGGAATAAGTACTGCATATGGATTTACTACGAATCTTACGATTTCTCCTGGATTTAACGGAACGGCTGGATATATAAGTCAATTAAGTTTTAATAATAATGGTGTTTTTTATAGAAATGGCGATTTTCTATCTTCCTCTTGGAATGGATGGAATAAAATATTAATGAGTGATTTATCAGGGAATGTTAATTTGGAGAAATTAAAAGTAACTGATTCATTTGAATTTGGAAATGAGTTGGATAATACAAATTCCACATTCATAATTCAAGGTCCTAATTCTCCTACAGGTGAAGCAAGTAAACGAGATATAATTTTTAATTTTAAGAATGCGGGTCAAAGTGGTATAAGAGCTTTTAGAGGTGATGAATGGGGTACTTTTTTACAGTTAATGACCAGCCAGCCTGGGGATGCTACAGGAATACCGCGGGTGAGAATGCATATTGATCAATATGGAAAAATAGGCGTTGGTACAGTTAATCCATCCAGTGAATTTGATGTTAATGGTACTATCCGTGCAAAAGAGATCAAGGTAGAATCCAATAATTGGGCTGATTTTGTTTTTAAGAAAGGTTACAAACTTCCTACACTGGAGGAAGTGGAGCAGCACATAGATGAAAAAGGTACTTTGCCGGGTGTTCCATCAGAAAAAGAAGTAAAAGCTAATGGAGTGAATGTAGCTGAAACCAACGCTTTATTACTTCAAAAGATAGAAGAATTAACTTTATACATAATTGAAATGAAGAAAGAAATCAATGAGCTAAAAAAGAGATGATAGCTATTAATTTATTAATTTTTAAATTTATAGGTTATGAAAAAGATAGATGAAATGATTCAAGAGATAAATAAATTGAAAAATATGTAACTGTATTATTATGAGAAATGTTATTATATTATTTATTATGATAATGAATTTAAATTCTATTGTCGCTCAAGTTAGTCATGGAGG